>Ga0308165_1004664_pt1 | contig 13335 bp, 10 predicted proteins | sample PhyWR2_FD_201032 | JGI IMG/M metagenome (GOLD analysis project Ga0308165, IMG submission 201032) | Phyllosphere microbial communities from UC Gill Tract Community Farm, Albany, California, United States - DLSLW.R2 | ecosystem: Host-associated > Plants > Phyllosphere > Unclassified | place: USA...
CAATCATCTGCTGATGCGACACCGAAGCCAACCGCTCGCGCAAAGCCGAAGCGGTGGTGGCAAACTGACAAGGGTCAGATGATGCTTGCCTGTGGTGGCGGTCTGGTGCTGGCTTATATTATCGGCCATCTTTATCCGCCGATTGCGTTGTGGGCCTTTACAGCAGCCATGCTGATCGGCCTGATACCGATTGCAAAGCGCGCCTATTCGGCTGCAATAAACGGCACGCCATTTTCCATCGAAATGCTGATGACCATCGCGGCTATCGGCGCTGTTATCATTGGTGCGACGGAAGAAGCTGCAGCCGTCGTATTCTTGTTTCTGGTCGGCGAATTGCTGGAAGGTGTGGCTGCGGGAAAAGCACGTGACAGTATTCAATCGCTGACTGCCCTTGTGCCAAAGACCGCTTTTCTCGAAAGCGATGGCACAACGAAAGAAGTGCCAGCGGAAGAACTCAAAGTTGGCGATGTGATTGTCGTGCGTCCGGGCGACCGTATGCCTGCCGATGGCGAGATTATTTCTGGCGAGAGCGCAATCGATGAAGCGCCGGTGACGGGCGAAAGCACGCCGGTTGGCAAAGCCGTGGGCGACAGCGTGTTTGCCGGAACTATCAATGGTGATGGAGTGCTGCGTGTAAAAGTGACGGCAGCGGCGCAGGACAACACCATTGCGCGTGTTGTGCGGCTTGTTGAAGAAGCACAGGAAGCAAAAGCGCCGACCGAGCGTTTTATCAATCGCTTCTCGACTTATTATACGCCGGGCGTGGTGGTGGTTGCAGCCCTCGTTGCCATTCTGCCGCCGCTTGTGGCGGGTGCTGAATGGGGCGAGTGGATTTACAAGGGTCTGGCTATTCTGCTCATTGGCTGCCCCTGTGCGCTGGTTATTTCGACACCTGCGGCCATTGCAGCTTCGCTATCATCTGGTGCGCGTCGCGGGCTGTTGCTCAAGGGTGGTGCGGTTCTGGAAACTATCGGCAAGATTACGACCGCCTGTTTCGACAAGACCGGCACGCTTACCGAAGGCAAGCCTCAAGTGACCGATGTTCTCTCTGCTGCACTTTCGGAAGATGAGGTGCTGCGTCTCTCTGCTTCACTTGATGCGGGTTCCAGTCATCCGCTGGCTCTGGCGATTGTTGCCGCTTCGGATGCGCGTGGTCTCAAAATCTCGGCTGTTACCACCGGCAAGGCTCATGGCGGCAAGGGCGTGTCGGGTACGGCAGACGGGATTGAGCTGTTTCTTGGCTCGCGTAAAGCTGCCAATGAAATCTCCGCCATTTCGGACGACCTTGCTGCCCGAATTTCGGCCTGTAATGATGAAGGCAAGACGGTGTCGGTGCTGGTGGCGGATGGCCAAATCGCGGGCGCTATCGCGATGCGTGACGAGCCGCGTGCTGATGCGATTGCAGGGCTAAAGACGCTCAAAGCTGCCGGTATCCGCACCGTTATGCTGACCGGCGATAATCGTCGCACTGCGGAAGCTATCGGCAAAGATCTCGATATTGAGGTGCGTGCCGAACTTCTGCCAGAAGACAAACAGCGTATTGTCGGTGAGTTCCGCAATGAAGGTCAGATTGTTGCCAAGGTCGGCGACGGTATCAACGATGCGCCAGCACTTGCGGCGGCTGATGTTGGCATTGCCATGGGTGGCGGTACTGATGTTGCGCTGGAAACGGCGGACGCAGCCGTGCTGCACGGACGTGTGGGCGATGTGGCCGCGATGGTTGATCTATCCAAGCGGACAATGCGCAATATTCATCAGAACATTGCAATCGCACTTGGGTTGAAAGCTGTGTTTCTCGTGACGACAGTGCTGGGGATCACTGGCCTCTGGCCAGCCATTCTGGCTGATACGGGCGCAACCGTTCTGGTCACGATCAATGCGCTGCGGCTTTTGCGGCAACCATCTTAAAGGAAAAAACCGGCGAAGTTTCCTTCGCCGGTTTTTTGAAACCTATTCGCCAATCAATTCGCGGATACGATCACCATTTTGCTTGGCAAAGGTGACATGCTCCGGGTTGATTTGTTTCACTTCGTCGACCAGCTGGTCTTCTTCTTCAGCATCCGCTGCTGCTAGCCCACTCATCATCGCGAAATAGGCGAGCAGATAATCACGGGGTGCAATATTTTCTGCCTTCATCACTTCCACGACCTGTGGGCGCGACTCAATGCTTTTGACCATGGAATCCATTGAAGGTCGCGCATCCAGACCTTCTTCAGCGGTCGGTGAAAGCTGCATATCTTCAAGCTTGTTATGGATTTTCAACATTCGGTCCAGCAGGTCTTCGCTCAGTTTGAAATTGTTGATTTCTGCTGGTGTTTGCAAAGGCGTCGCAATTGCCAGAATGTCTTCCGCAAAAGCTGTTTTGACGGTTTGCGGCAGGATCACAAGTGAAAGGCCGAGAAGGGCAGCTGTCTGGAAGCGTTTAATTGCAAAAATCGTTGTCATGATAGAATCCTAGAATAAATCTTTGCGCTTACGGATTTCCGCAAAAACAGCTTCGTCAGTTGCGCTCTGCATCCCAAGACGGGTGCGAATGCGGGCATCGTGCCAGCGCAGAAACGGATTGGTTGCCATTTCAAGCGCTATGCTGGTGGGTAGCGTCATCTTATCAGCCGCACGCAGTCGCGCAATCTCTGCTGAACGCTCTTTTAAAGCCGAATTGTCCGGATCGATTGTAAGGGCAAAACGCGCATTGCTCTGGGTATATTCATGGCCGCAATAGACTTGCGTGTCGCCGGGAAGTGCCACAAGTTTTTGCAAAGATTGGAACATCGTACCGGGTGTTCCTTCCAGTAATCGTCCGCAACCCAATGCAAAAAGCGTATCGCCTGTGAACACAACTTTGGCATCCGGCAAATAGAAGGAAATCTCGCCTGCCGTATGGCCGGGGGTAGAGATTACTTTGACTTTGAAAAGCCCGAAGGTGAACTCGTCGCCATCCTGCACGGTGCGGTCGAGCGTCGGAATTTTGTCGGCTTCTGCCTTTGGGCCAATGACGCTGACGCCGAATTTGGCTTTAAGCGCGGCATTGCCTTCAACATGGTCGAGGTGATGATGCGTTGTAAAGATGAAATCGAGCGTCCAGCCCCGGCGCTTGAGAGCGCTTTCAACGGCTGCCGCGTCGGGCGCATCGATTGCCGCCGTCAGATCACTTTCTGGATCATGGATGAGAACGCCATAATTATCGCTGCGGCAGATGAATTGTTCAATGTCTAGCCTTTTGTCGACTTGGGACATGGCGTCCTCCTTGATTAATCTTAGTCTTTACGGGCTTCCGGCAAAGTGTGCTTCTGGATAAGCGGCATTTGTAAAAGTGTGAAGACAACGGTGATCGGCATGATGCCCCAGACCTTGAAGGAAACCCAGGCATCGGTCGAAAAATTGCGCCAGACCACTTCATTCACCACCGCGAGGAAGATGAAGAACAGGCCCCAGCGGAAAGTGAGCTTCCGCCAGCCTTCGGCATCCAGCTTGAAAGCCGAATCAAACACATAGCCGAGCAGAGATTTACCGAAGAAAAGTCCGCCAAGCAAAATTGCCCCAAACAGCGTGTTGACGATGGTCGGCTTCATCTTGATGAAAGTGTCGTTGTGCAGCCAGAGCGTCAGCGCGCCAAACACCAAAACCACAATGCCGGAAATAAGCGGCATCATCGGCAGGGTGCGGGTCAGCGACCATGAAACGGCAAGCGCGATAACAGTCGCAACCATGAAGAGCGCTGTTGCCAGAAAGATCGGTTCACCGATCTTGGCGAGTATTGGAAAGCTCTCGATCAGATTTTCGCCGCGTGCATTGGCGAAAAAGAAAACCAGCAGCGGTCCGAGTTCCAGCGCAAGCTTGAGCAGCGGTGCGATTTCCTTGCGTTCGGCTTCGGTCTTTTGTGAAGGATCGCGCTCAAAAACCGGGTGTTGCATCAGGCTGTTCCTGCGATAGCGCGGGCAAAATCATTGGCCGCAAAGGGTTCCAGATCGTCGACACCTTCGCCGACGCCGATGAAATAGATCGGTAGTTTGTGTTTGGCTGAAATCGCCACCAGAATGCCGCCGCGTGCCGTACCGTCTAGTTTGGTCATGACAAGGCCGTTGACGCCAGCGATATTCTTGAAAATCTCAACCTGATTGAGCGCATTCTGGCCAGTTGTGGCATCCAGCGTCTGCAGAACCGTATGCGGTGCTTCCGGGTCGTGTTTGCCAAGAACGCGAACGATCTTTGCAAGTTCATCCATAAGCTCGGCTTTGTTCTGCAAACGGCCTGCCGTATCGATGATGAGAACGTCGCTGCCCGCGTCTTTTGCCTGCTGCCATGCGTCATAGGCGAGACCAGCAGCATCCGCTCCCAACTTGCTTGAGACAACCGGCGAGCCGGTGCGTTCGCCCCAGATGTGCAACTGTTCAATGGCTGCGGCGCGGAATGTATCGCCCGCCGCCAGCATCACCTTGAGGCCACCGGCGGTCAGCTTTGCCGCAAGCTTGCCGATGGTCGTGGTCTTGCCGGTGCCGTTGACGCCGACAACCAGAATGACATGCGGCTTGTGCGAAAGATCCAGCTCAAGCGGTTTGGCAACGGGACCAAGCACTTTCTCGATTTCCGTGCTCATGATGTTACGGACTTCCTCGCCGGTCACATCCTTGCCGTAGCGGCCAGACGACAGCGCATCGGTCACGCGCATAGCGGTTTCAAGTCCGAGATCGGCCTGAATGAGTACGTCTTCCAAATCTTGCAACGTGTCTTCATCCAGCTTGCGCTTGGTGAAAATGCCGCTGATGGAATCGCTTAGCGAGTTGGATGAGCGCAGCAGACCGCGACGCAGGCGCTCGAACCATGAAAGCTTTGGCTCAGGTGCAGCCGCAACTGGTGCTTCGTCCTGATGTTCTTCAACAACCTTGGCGACCTTGACCTTTTTAGGCTTAACCGGCTCTGGCTGCGGTGCGACTTCAACCACTTCCACGACTGGAGCGTCAGAAGCTTCCGCGATTTCCGGCTCCGGCTCCACAACAGGTTCCGGCGCGGGCGTTTCCACCACGATTGGTTCCATAACGGGAGGCTGCTCAATCGGAATTTCGATCTCGGCAACCGGATGCTCGATTACAATAGCTGGTTTTTCAACCGGCTCTGGCTCTGGAACGACTTGAGGTGCTTCAGGTTCGGCGACGACCACTTCGGCAGCAGGAGTTTCAACTTTTTCAGGCGCTTCGACGGCTTCCGGAGGCGGTGCTTCCACAGCATCGGGAGCCGGTTGTTCGACCGGCTTTTCTTCAACCTCCTTCTTGCCGAAGGAGAACATTTTCTTAATGAAACCCATTGCCATGAATTTTGATGCCTTGTTTAAGCCGCTTTGGGCTCTGCCTGACGGGTGAGAAGTTTTTCACCGTCATGCCCCGTCACAATTCGTTCGATAATTTCGCCAGCATTGCCCTGATCCACAGCGGCAAGCGTAAAGCCTTCCGTGCGCGCAATGCCTTCCTTCTCGATCAACAGGCGCTGTAGAGTGCCACTGAGAGAAGCGAGGTGTTTTTCATAAGCGTGATCGCCCACAGCACGCAGCCTTTTGGCGCGTTCTTTGACGACTTCGCGCCTGACCTGCGGCATACGCGCAGCCGGTGTGCCCTCGCGGGCGCTGTATGGAAAGACGTGCAAATGCGTCAGCCCACATTCCTCGACGATCTTCATCGAGTTTGCAAACATCTCTTCGGTTTCGGTCGGGAAACCAGCAATGATGTCAGCACCAAACACAATGTCGGGGCGAAGCGCGCGCACATCTGCGCAGAAGCGGATGGAATCATCACGCAGATGGCGACGCTTCATGCGCTTTAAAATCATATCATCGCCTGCCTGAAGCGACAGATGCAGATGTGGCATCAGACGCTTTTCATTGGCGATGCTCTCCATCAGGTCTTCATCGGCTTCGATGGAATCAATGGATGACAGGCGCAGGCGCTGCAAATCTGGCACCTGATTGAGAACGGTTTTCACCAGTTTACCAAGACGCAGGCTTCCCGGCAGATCAGGACCATACGAGGTCATGTCCACGCCGGTCAGCACCACTTCTGCGTAACCATTATCGACGAGGCGTTTGACCTGATCAATGATGCCGCCCATGGGCACGGAGCGCGAATTGCCGCGACCATAAGGAATGATGCAGAAGGTGCAGCGATGATCGCAGCCATTCTGCACCTGCACGAAAGCGCGTGCACGACCTTCAATGGCATCGACCATATGGCTTGCGGTTTCGCGCACTTCCATAATGTCGTTGACGCGGACTTTCTCAAACTGGTTCACGCCGAAGTCGGGCAGCATGCGGTAGGAGTTGGATTTTAGCTTTTCTTCATTACCGAGAATGAGGTCGACTTCATCCATGGCCTCGAACTTGGCCGATTCCGTTTGTGCGGCACAGCCCGTCACAATGATACGGGCTTGCGGATTATCGCGCCGAGCCTTGCGAATGGCCTGACGTGCCTGACGAACGGCTTCCGATGTCACGGCACAGGTGTTGAAGATGATCGCACCATCTTCCAACTGGCCAAGGCCAGCGCTATCGGCTTCGCGCTTCATCACCTCGGATTCATAGGTGTTGAGGCGGCATCCGAAGGTTACAACTTCCACAGCCATCAGGCAGCTCCCCGGCTCGTCTTTGGGGCGTACTCCCATGCGCCGGTTGCAGGATCAAATGTGCCGTCGAATTCCCACTCGGCAGGGCCGGTCATCATGACGTGATCATCCTCGCGCCATTCGATTTTAAGCGGGCCGCCGGGGACGTTCACAGTGACATTGCGTTCGGTGCGGCCAGTGCGCGCGCCTGAAACAGCCGCAGCGCAGGCGGCGGAACCGCAAGCACGGGTCAAGCCTGCACCGCGTTCCCATGTGCGCAGGTTCATGCTGTCGCGCGATGTGACTTGCGCGATTGAAATATTGGCGCGCTCGGGGAAAATCGGATCATGTTCTAGCCCCGGCCCATAATGATCAAGCGAATATGACCAGACATCGTTTTCGACCCAGAAGATCGCATGTGGATTGCCCATCGATGCAATCGATGGCGATTGCAGAACGGGTTCACCGGCTGGGCCAGCAGACAGATCAATAGCGCATGTGTCGTCTACTTCATGGGCGAGAGGGATTTCCTTCCAGCCGAAATGCGGCTTACCCATATCGACCGTGATCAGCCCGTCTTCGTGTTCATTGGCGGCCAGAATGCCTGCCAGTGTCTGGAATGTGTAATCCTGCTTGCCGCTTTCATTGGAAAGCCATTGCACAACGCAGCGCGTGCCGTTGCCACAAGCTTGCGCCTGTGTGCCGTCACAATTGATGATCTCAATATAATGATCGGTGCCGGGTGTCTTTGGATCATGGATCGCCATAATTTGGTCGAACGAGGTGGCTTCGTCACCGGCCAAACGGATTGCAGCGCTCGGTGCGATATGATCGCCGCGCCCGCGCATATCGGCAACAATGATCTTGTTGCCCAGTCCGTTCATCTTGGCGAAGATAGCCTTGCTCATTGCTGGTCCGTGGTCCCGTATATTCTGGAAAGGTTCTGGAGCGTGTTTCGATCTGATTTGATCAGATCTGCGCTCCAACTTATTTATTTTAAGCCGCATCTTAGTCCGAAAACCGTTTCACACTTTTCGGGATGCGCCTTATATGGCGGAAAAGCCCACAAATTGCCAGTACCGGCGCGCTATTGGCCGCACCGACCTGTGATGGCCTTCAATCTGCATCGAAGTTTCTTCAAAAACTGTGTCCTTCCTGCGCCATTTCAAAAATTTCTAAGCTATTTCAAGCCCCTTCGGCTCATTTTGCATAAATTCGCCATAGCCCACTGTTGATTTTTTAACCATATCGCCATTTTATCGGTGCAATAATGTTTTAGCTCGAGCTTTCAAACTCGATGATACGAGGGGCACTCCCCCAAAATAGTCAGCCCCACGACGACTTAGGAATTGGAGAACCAGATGGGAATTTCAAAGGCAAGTTTGCTCAGCATTGCTGCTGCGGGTGCTATTCTGGCTGGTTGCCAGAGCTCGCGGGTGGGAGGCTTTGACAACAATATGTCGCCACCACCACCAGCTCCGCTCCGCTCTGCTCCTGTGAGTTCCGTACAGTCTGGCAATCTGAATGCGCCAACCTCGTTCCCGACAGCGCCAGCAACGGACATGTCGCAGCCAGCGGCTGGCACACAAGTTGCAAGCCTGCCACCCGAATCAGCGCCTGATCTGACACCGGGTACGGTTGCGGGTGTCTGGAATGCGTCGCTTGCCGGTCAACAGTGTAAGATCGCAACGCCGCAGACCAAGTATGGTCAAGGTTTCCGCGCTGGTCCGCTGCGCTGCCCGGGTGAACTGGGAAGCCTTGCCTCATGGGCAGTCAATGGCAAGCAGCTTTCGCTCTATGATGCGAATGGTGGCACGGTCGCAACGCTTTATTCTTCCGGTCAGGGCCGCTTCGATGGCCAGACCACAAGCGGCCAGACCGTTTCACTGTCGCGCTGATCAGGCATTTCAGTTAAAGACAGGCGGGGCAGTCGCAAGACGCTCCGCCTTTTCTGCAATTAGGCGGTTGGACAAGCTATCATGTCTTTCGACGGTAATCTGAAGGCGTTCCCATCGGTTCGCGAGCATTATGATGCGCTGGTCAGGGCAGGCGAGGTTGATTCCGATCCCGCACAGCTTGAGTTGACTGAGCGTTATGACCGCCTCATTGAAGAGATTTGCACCAAGCGTCTGTCGCGCAAGTCGAGCGCTTTGGGCTGGCTGTTTGGTAAGCGCAAGGAAATTGCCACCGTCAAAGGGCTTTATGTTCACGGTGAAGTTGGCCGCGGTAAGACCATGCTGATGGATATGTTCCTTCAGCTTTTGCCGATCGAACGCAAGCGCCGCGCGCATTTCAATGATTTTATGGCGGATGCGCATGAGCGCATTAATGCACACCGTCAGGCTTTGAAGCGTGGCGAAACCAAGCAGGAAGACCCGATCCCACCGGTGGCGGAAGCTCTTGCTCAACAGGCATGGGTGCTTTGCTTTGACGAATTCACCGTTACCGACATTGCCGATGCGATGATCCTGTCGCGCCTGTTCAGCGCCTTGTTTGAACGCGGCGTGGTGCTGATTGCGACCTCGAATGTTGCGCCTGACAATCTTTATCGTGACGGGCTGAACCGTCAGTTGTTCCTGCCATTCGTTGATATTCTCAAAAAGCATGTCGATGTGATCAATCTTGATTCTCGCACCGATTATCGTCTTGAGAAGCTTGATCGTCAGCCGGTTTATCTGAAGCCGCTTAATTCTGAGACGACCAAGCGAATGGATGCAGCATGGACCGCCCATAAGGATGGGCAGCAAGAAAAGCCTGATGTGGTGCATATCAAGGGTCGCGATATCGTCGTGCGTCAGGCGGTGCCGGGTGCAGCACGCTTCACTTTTGACGAGCTTTGTGCGCAGCCGCTTGCAGCAAATGATTATATTGCCATTGTTTCACGTTATCAGACGCTGTTCATTGATGATGTGCCGGTGCTTGACCATTCGCGCCGCAATGAGGCCAAGCGCTTCATTCTGCTGATCGACGTACTTTATGATCATCACGCGCGTCTTTTTGTTTCTGCCGAAGCGCAGCCCGAAAAGCTCTATCAGGCAAAGCAGGGTGTCGAAGCTTTCGAGTTTGATCGCACTGCATCGCGCCTGTTTGAAATGCAGAGCGCTGAATATCTCGATGCCTTTGCAGAGAAAGCAGCACAATAAAGCACGTTTCGATCTGATTGAACCAGATCGGCGCTCTAATCATTTGTTTTTACGCACATCTTGGTCCGAAAACCGGCTCCCACTTTTCGGGATGTGCTCTAAAGTGAGGGGGTATTGCCCCTTTACCATCATCTAACTGCCACAGACTCGACTTATAGCATTCACGTTCTATCTTGATGGGACACGGCTTGGGTGGGATGCAGTTGTCTTCATATCGATTGTGTTCACCAGCAAAAAATCATTTGCGGACGCGCTGTCTTGTTTCAAGAGATGCAAAACAGCCGGACGAAGAGACTCAATTGCCTTCATTTTGCTAAAATATCTTACGTTTACGTAAGAACATATAATTCTAACCGATTGAAAACATTGGTCGCAAAATAATGAGTTGAGTTTTTTTTGAAAGAGTCCTATCGAACCCTCGCAGCGCAGACGCGTTTTCCGGGAGGAAACCGGATAGCTTCATGCGTTTCTGGATCAAACTTGAGGAAAGAAACAACATGGCACGCAACAAGATTGCCCTCATCGGCTCCGGTATGATTGGCGGCACGCTCGCTCATCTTGCTGGTCTGAAGGAACTCGGCGACGTCGTCCTTTTCGACATTGCGGAAGGTACTCCGCAGGGTAAGGGACTGGATATCGCAGAATCTTCACCGGTTGACGGTTTTGATGCGAAGTTCACCGGTGCAAACGACTATGCCGCAATCGAAGGCTCAGACGTTGTCATCGTTACCGCAGGCGTGCCGCGTAAGCCGGGCATGAGCCGCGACGATCTTCTGGGTATCAACCTGAAGGTCATGGAACAGGTCGGCGCAGGCATCAAGAAATACGCTCCTGAAGCTTTCGTTATCTGCATCACCAACCCGCTTGATGCGATGGTTTGGGCTTTGCAGAAGTTCTCCGGTCTGCCAGCACACAAGGTTGTCGGCATGGCTGGCGTTCTCGATAGCGCCCGTTTCCGCTACTTCCTGTCGGAAGAATTCAACGTGTCGGTTGAAGACGTCACTGCATTCGTGCTTGGCGGCCACGGCGACAGCATGGTTCCGCTGGCTCGTTATTCCACTGTTGCCGGTATCCCGCTTCCAGACCTCGTCAAGATGGGCTGGACCACACAGGACAAGCTCGACAAGATCATTCAGCGCACCCGTGACGGCGGCGCAGAAATCGTCGGTCTGCTCAAGACCGGTTCTGCTTTTTACGCACCGGCAGCTTCGGCCATTCAGATGGCTGAATCCTACCTTAAGGACAAGAAGCGCGTTCTGCCAGTGGCAGCACAGCTGACTGGCCAGTATGGCGTTAAAGACATGTATGTCGGCGTTCCAACCGTAATCGGTGCCAATGGCGTTGAACGTATTATCGAGATCGATCTCGATAAGGACGAAAAGGCCGAGTTCGAAAAGTCGGTCGCTTCTGTAGCCGGTCTTTGTGAAGCTTGCGTCGGTATCGCTCCGTCACTGAAATAAGTTCCAGACAAGGCCGGATCGCTCTTGAAAGAGTTCCGGCCTTTTCCGGCTGTTAATCCGCAGAGGACAACCAGATGAATATTCACGAATATCAGGCCAAGCGCCTGCTCCACACTTATGGCGCACCAATCGCCAATGGTGTGGCTGTTTATTCCGTCGAACAGGCGGAAGAATGGGCAAAGACGCTTCCGGGCCCGCTTTATGTCGTCAAGAGCCAGATCCATGCTGGTGGACGCGGCAAAGGCAAGTTCAAGGAACTCGGTCCTGATGCAAAAGGCGGCGTTCGCCTTGCAAAATCGATCGAAGAAGTTGTTTCCCACGCCAAGGAAATGCTCGGCAACACGCTCGTGACCAAGCAGACCGGCGATGCTGGCAAGCAGGTCAACCGTCTTTACATCGAAGATGGCGCAGATATTGAGCGTGAGCTTTATCTCTCGATCCTCATCGACCGCACCGTTGGCCGTCCTGCTTTCGTCGTTTCGACCGAAGGCGGCATGGATATTGAAGCTGTTGCTGAAGAAACTCCTGAGAAGATCATCACCGTTGCTATCGATCCTGCCAAGGGCGTGACCGATGAAGACGCCAACAAGCTCGCCGATGCGCTGAAGCTTGAAGGTGCAGCGCGTGAAGACGGCCTCAAGCTGTTCCCGATCCTCTACAAGGCTTACACCGATAAGGACATGAGCCTCCTGGAAATCAACCCGCTGATCGTCATGACCGATGGCCGCGTGCGCGTTCTCGATGCCAAGGTATCGTTCGACGGCAATGCACTGTTCCGTCATCCAGACATTCAGGAACTGCGCGATCTGTCGGAAGAAGACGAAAAGGAAATCGAAGCTTCCAAGCACGATCTCGCTTACGTCGCTCTTGATGGTAACATCGGCTGCATGGTCAACGGCGCTGGCCTTGCCATGGCAACCATGGATATCATCAAGCTCTACGGTGCTGAGCCAGCTAACTTCCTCGACGTTGGTGGCGGCGCTACCAAGGAGAAGGTAACGTCTGCGTTCAAGATCATCACCGCTGATCCGGCTGTTCAGGGCATTCTGGTCAACATCTTCGGTGGCATCATGAAGTGTGACGTGATCGCTGAAGGCGTTATCGCTGCGGTCAAGGAAGTCGGTCTCAAGGTTCCATTGGTTGTCCGTCTTGAAGGCACCAATGTTGAACTTGGCAAGAAGATCATCAACGAGAGCGGCCTGAATGTTATTTCGGCTGACGATCTCGACGATGCGGCGCAGAAAATCGTCGCTGCAGTGAAGGGAAACTAAGGCATGTCCATTCTCGTTAACAAGGACACCAAGGTTCTCGTACAGGGCCTGACCGGCAAGACCGGAACTTTCCACACCGAACAGGCGCTTGCTTATTACGGCACGCAGATGGTCGGTGGTATCAACCCTAAGAAGGGTGGCGAAACATGGGAAGGTTCCAAGGGCGAACAGCTTCCAATTTTCGCAACTGTTGCAGAAGCTAAGGAACGCACAGGTGCAGACGCATCGGTGATCTACGTTCCGCCAGCAGGTGCTGCGGCTGCAATCATTGAAGCAATCGAAGCAGAAGTGAGCTTCATTGTTTGCATCACCGAAGGCATTCCGGTCATGGATATGGTTCGCGTCAAGGAGCGTCTGGAACGCTCGAAGTCGCGCTTGCTCGGACCAAACTGCCCGGGCATCCTGACCCCTGAAGAATGCAAGATCGGCATTATGCCGGGCAATATCTTCAAGAAGGGCTCTGTGGGTGTTGTTTCGCGCTCCGGCACACTTACCTATGAAGCAGTGTTCCAGACTTCGAACGAAGGCCTCGGCCAGACCACTGCTGTCGGCATCGGCGGCGATCCGGTCAAGGGCACTGAGTTCATCGACGTGCTGGAAATGTTCCTGGCAGACGATGAAACCAAGTCGATTGTCATGATCGGTGAAATTGGTGGCTCTGCTGAAGAAGATGCAGCGCAGTTCATCAAGGACGAAGCAAAGCGCGGTCGCTCGAAGCCAATGGTTGGCTTTATCGCTGGCCGTACTGCTCCTGCCGGACGCACCATGGGCCATGCAGGCGCTGTGATCTCGGGTGGCAAGGGCGGCGCAGAAGACAAGATTGCAGCCATGGAATCGGCTGGCATTCGCGTGTCTCCTTCGCCAGCACAGCTC
>Ga0308165_1004667_pt1 | contig 13329 bp, 10 predicted proteins | sample PhyWR2_FD_201032 | JGI IMG/M metagenome (GOLD analysis project Ga0308165, IMG submission 201032) | Phyllosphere microbial communities from UC Gill Tract Community Farm, Albany, California, United States - DLSLW.R2 | ecosystem: Host-associated > Plants > Phyllosphere > Unclassified | place: USA...
TTGAGATGGTAATGCCAGGTGACAACATCCAGATGGAAGTCACTCTGATCAAGACCATCGCAATGGAAGACGGTCTGCGCTTCGCTATCCGTGAAGGCGGTCGTACCGTCGGCGCCGGCGTCGTAGCAAAAATTATTGAATAAGTAGTTGATTTCATAAGATCAGGTCGGCATAATGGCCGGCCTGGTACAGTGTTAAAGGTCAGTAGCTCAATTGGCAGAGCGACGGTCTCCAAAACCGTAGGTTGGGGGTTCGATTCCCTCCTGACCTGCCATTCACCTCGGTGTGATTGGCTTTCTTCTCACAGGATCCTCCTCGATGACTCCCAAAACTGAAGCCCAAGATTCGCGTTTTGATCTTTTCAAGTGGCTCGCTGTTGTTGCACTGGTAGTCGTTGGTGTCGTGGGTAATCAATATTACTCCGCCTCTCCGATTCTGTACCGCGTACTCGCACTTCTAGCTCTGGCTGCTGCTGCTGGCTTCGTTGCCTTGCAGACTGCAAAGGGCAAGTCGTTCTTTGCGTTGGCGAAGGAAGCTCGTACCGAGATCCGTAAAGTCGTGTGGCCGACCCGCCAAGAAACCATGCAAACCACGCTTATCGTTGTGGTCGTTGTATTGGTTATGGCACTGCTGCTGTGGGGTCTCGACTCCCTGCTCGGCTGGGCGGTTTCCTTGATTGTTGGCTAAGGGTGTCCCGTGGCTAAGCGTTGGTACGTTGTGCATGCTTACTCGGGTTACGAGAAGCATGTGATGCGCTCTTTGACTGAGCGTGTCAAGCTGGCTGGCATGGAAGACGGTTTCGGCGAAATTCTGGTTCCGACCGAAGAAGTCGTCGAAATGCGTAATGGCCAGAAGCGCAAGAGCGAGCGTAAGTTCTTCCCTGGCTATGTGTTGGTCCAGATGGAAATGAACGAAGGTACTTGGCACCTTGTCAAGGATACCCCTCGTGTAATGGGCTTCATTGGTGGTACTGCAGACAAGCCTGCACCGATCACCGATAAAGAAGCTGAGGCTATTCTGCGTCGCGTTGCCGACGGCAGCGACAAGCCGAAGCCAAAAACGCTCTTTGAGCCAGGTGAAGTGGTTCGTGTTGTTGACGGTCCCTTTGCTGATTTCAACGGTACCGTTGAAGAAGTTAACTACGAAAAGAGCCGGCTCCAGGTGGCGGTGCTCATTTTCGGTCGTTCCACTCCTGTGGAACTCGAGTTCGGCCAGGTCGAGAAGGTCTAGGCGAACGACGCATCCCATACCCCGCAGCCCTATGTGCTGCGGGGTTTTGTCGTCACTGGGATAAAACGCACGTAATCCGGGGAGCCTTCAGGCGTTCGTACCCGATATTGGAGTAGCTCATGGCTAAGAAGATTCAGGCTTACATCAAGCTGCAAGTAAAGGCCGGCCAGGCCAACCCTAGCCCACCCGTTGGTCCAGCACTGGGTCAACACGGTGTGAACATCATGGAATTCTGCAAGGCCTTCAACGCCCGTACTCAGGGTCAAGAAGCCGGCCTGCCGACTCCTGTGATCATCACTGTTTACAGTGACCGTAGCTTCACCTTCGAAACCAAAAGCACCCCTGCTTCGGTTCTGCTGAAAAAAGCAGCTGGCCTGACCAGCGGCTCCGCGCGTCCTAACACCGTCAAGGTGGGTACTGTGACCCGTGCTCAGCTGGAAGAGATCGCCAAGACCAAAGAGGCTGATCTGACTGCCGCTGACCTGGATGCAGCCGTGCGTACCATCGCCGGTTCTGCTCGCAGCATGGGCCTCAACGTGGAGGGTGTGTAATGGCTAAGCTGACCAAGCGTCAAAAGGCTATTGCTTCGAAAATCGAAGCTGGCAAAGTCTACAACTTCGAAGACGCAGCAGTGCTGCTGGCCGAACTCTCCACCGTGAAGTTCAGCGAATCCTTCGACGTTGCCGTCAACCTCGGTGTTGACCCGCGTAAATCCGACCAGGTCGTTCGTAGCGCTACTGTGCTGCCACACGGCACTGGCAAGACCGTACGCGTTGCCGTGTTCACCCAGGGTCCTGCTGCTGAAGCCGCTCTGGCTGCCGGCGCTGACCGTGTAGGCATGGACGATCTGGCTGCCGAAATGAAAGCCGGCGACCTGAACTACGACGTAGTCATCGCATCCCCGGATGCCATGCGCGTTGTTGGTCAACTCGGCCAGGTTCTCGGTCCTCGTGGCCTGATGCCTAACCCGAAGGTTGGTACCGTGACTCCAGACGTAGCTACCGCGGTTAAAAACGCCAAAGCTGGTCAGGTTCGCTACCGCACCGACAAAAACGGTATCATCCACACCTCCGTTGGCAAGGTTGGCTTCGAAGCCGACAAGCTGAAGGAAAACGTTGAAGCCCTGATCGCTGATCTGAAGCGTATCAAGCCGGCTTCCTCGAAAGGTATCTACGTCAAGCGCGTTACCCTGAGCACCACTATGGGCCCAGGTCTGGTCATCGACCAGAGCTCGCTGGACGCGTAAGACAAAGCCGGCGTGCTCAGGCGCGCCAGCTGCAAAAATTGGGGTCCCTGCCTGGCGGGGGCTATCCAAGACCGTAGGCGGCGCAAGCCTTAAACACCCAGCCTACGCAGATGGTGCTCCCGGTTCCTTACCGAATCAGACACCAAAACGACATCCGGCTTCGGCCAGATGAAACGGTAACAAGCAGGAGTTTTACCCGTGGCAATTAAACTCGAAGACAAGAAGGCCATCGTCGCTGAAGTCAACGAGGCTGCCAAAGTCGCTCTGTCCGCTGTCGTGGCTGATGCCCGTGGTGTGACTGTAGGCGCAATGACCGGACTCCGTAAAGAGGCTCGTGAAGCTGGCGTATACGTACGTGTTGTACGTAACACCCTGCTCAAGCGCGCTGTTGCTGGCACTGACTTCAGTGTCCTCAACGACGCCTTCACTGGCCCGACCCTGATTGCTTTCTCCAACGAACACCCGGGCGCTGCTGCTCGTCTGTTCAAAGAGTTCGCCAAGGGTCAGGACAAGTTCGAGATCAAGGCAGCTGCGTTTGACGGCAAGTTCATTGCAGCGAACGAAATCGACGTGTTGGCTACCCTGCCGACCCGCGACGAAGCCATCGCAAGGCTGATGAGCGTTATCCAAGGCGCTACCAGCAAGCTGGCTCGTACCCTGGCAGCCATTCGCGACCAGAAAGAAGCTACCGCTGCCTAAGGCAACGAAGCGCTTTCAAAATCATACGTTTAATTTGATGGCTGCGTAGGCCTTCACCCCAATACAGGATTTAAGTCAATGTCCCTGACTAACGAACAAATCATCGAAGCAATCGGCCAGAAAACCGTTCTGGAAGTTGTTGAACTGATCAAAGCAATGGAAGAAACCTTCGGCGTGACCGCCGCTGTTGCCGCTGCTGGCCCAGCTGCTGCTGCCGCCGTCGTTGAAGAGCAGACCGAATTCAACGTCGTTCTGCTGGAAGCTGGCGAGAAGAAAGTAAACGTGATCAAGGCAGTTCGTGAACTGACCGGTCTCGGCCTGAAAGAAGCCAAAGAGAAAGTCGATGGCGCTCCTCAGGTTGTAGCTGAAGGCGTTTCGAAAGAAGCCGCTGAAGACGCTAAGAAGAAGCTGGAAGAAGCAGGCGCTAAAGTCGAACTGAAGTAATTTCGACTTTGCGACTCCAGCCGGAGCGTTGAGCTAAGGCTGACGGCTGGTGGCTTTTGCCACCGGCCTTTTTCCGTTATTGGCGGCCGACCAGGTCGGCCCCGATAACGTGCTGTAGCCACCTAGAGGGTGGAGCAAACCATGGGGTTTGCACGATTTTCTGGTTGCTCCCGCCGGGAGACGCCAAACAAGCAGGTGACCAAGCTGGGGAACGCTGATGGCTTACTCATACACTGAGAAAAAACGTATCCGCAAGGACTTTAGCAAGTTGCCGGACGTGATGGATGTGCCTTACCTCCTGGCCATCCAGCTGGATTCGTATCGCGAATTCCTGCAAGCGGGAGCATCCAAGGATCAGTTCCGCGACGTCGGTCTGCATGCTGCCTTCAAGTCGGTCTTCCCGATCATCAGCTACTCCGGCAACGCTGCCCTGGAGTACGTTGGCTATCGTCTGGGCGAACCGGCTTTCGACGTCAAGGAATGCGTCCTGCGCGGCGTGACCTTCGCCGTACCGCTGCGGGTCAAGGTCCGTCTGATCATCTTCGACAAAGAGTCGTCGAACAAAGCGATCAAGGACATCAAAGAGCAAGAAGTCTACATGGGTGAAATTCCCCTGATGACTGAGAACGGTACCTTCGTTATCAACGGTACCGAGCGTGTGATCGTTTCCCAGCTGCACCGTTCGCCGGGTGTGTTCTTCGACCACGACCGTGGCAAGACGCACAGCTCGGGCAAACTGCTGTACTCGGCTCGTATCATTCCTTACCGCGGCTCCTGGTTGGACTTCGAGTTCGACCCGAAAGACTGCGTATTCGTGCGTATCGACCGTCGCCGCAAACTGCCGGCCTCGGTACTGCTGCGCGCGCTGGGCTACAGCACCGAAGAGGTACTGAACGCCTTCTACACCACCAACGTGTTCCACGTTACCGGTGAAAGCCTGAGCCTGGAGCTGGTACCTCAGCGCCTGCGCGGTGAAGTTGCGGTCATGGACATCCATGACGAAAATGGCAAAGTCATCGTCGAGCAAGGCCGTCGTATCACTGCACGCCACATCAATCAGCTCGAGAAGGCTGGCGTCAAGCAGCTGGACGTGCCGATGGAGTACGTACTGGGTCGCACCACTGCCAAGGCAATCGTGCATCCGGCTACCGGCGAGATCCTGGCTGAGTGCAACACCGAGCTGACCACCGAGCTGCTGATCAAGATCGCCAAGGCTCAGGTTGTTCGCCTCGAGACGCTGTACACCAACGACATCGACTGCGGTCCGTTCATTTCGGACACCCTGAAGATCGACACCACCAGCAACCAACTGGAAGCGCTGGTCGAGATCTACCGGATGATGCGTCCAGGCGAGCCGCCAACCAAGGATGCCGCCGAGACCCTGTTCAACAACCTGTTCTTCAGCGCCGAGCGGTACGATCTGTCCGCTGTTGGCCGTATGAAGTTCAACCGTCGTATCGGTCGCTCCGAGATCGAAGGTTCGGGCGTGTTGAGCAAGGAAGACATCGTTGACGTGCTGAAGACTCTGGTCGACATCCGTAACGGTAAAGGCATCGTCGACGACATCGACCACCTCGGCAACCGCCGTGTGCGTTGTGTTGGCGAGATGGCCGAGAACCAGTTCCGGGTTGGCCTGGTGCGCGTTGAGCGTGCGGTCAAAGAGCGTCTGTCGATGGCAGAAAGCGAAGGCCTGATGCCGCAGGACCTGATCAACGCCAAGCCGGTTGCGGCGGCGGTGAAAGAGTTCTTCGGTTCCAGCCAGCTCTCGCAGTTCATGGACCAGAACAACCCGCTCTCGGAAATTACCCACAAGCGTCGTGTCTCTGCACTCGGCCCTGGCGGTCTGACCCGTGAGCGCGCTGGCTTTGAAGTCCGTGACGTACACCCGACCCACTACGGCCGTGTGTGCCCGATCGAGACCCCTGAAGGTCCGAACATCGGTCTGATCAACTCCCTGGCGGCGTATGCCCGCACCAACCAGTACGGCTTCCTCGAGAGCCCGTACCGCGTGGTGAAAGAAGGTGTGGTTTCCGACGACATCGTGTTCCTGTCGGCGATCGAAGAGGCTGACCACGTCATCGCCCAGGCTTCGGCCACCATGAGCGAAGACAAGCGTCTGATCGACGAACTGGTAGCAGTACGTCACCTGAACGAATTCACCGTCAAGGCGCCGGAAGACGTCACCCTGATGGACGTTTCGCCGAAGCAGGTAGTTTCGGTTGCAGCGTCGCTGATTCCGTTCCTCGAGCACGACGACGCCAACCGTGCGTTGATGGGTTCGAACATGCAGCGTCAGGCTGTACCAACCCTGCGCGCCGACAAGCCGCTGGTAGGTACCGGCATGGAGCGCAACGTTGCCCGTGACTCCGGCGTCTGCGTCGTGGCTCGCCGTGGCGGCGTTATCGACTCGGTCGATGCCAGCCGTATCGTGGTTCGCGTTGCAGATGACGAAGTTGAAACCGGTGAAGCCGGTGTCGACATCTACAACCTGACCAAGTACACCCGCTCGAACCAGAACACCTGCATCAACCAGCGTCCGCTGGTCAGCAAGGGTGATGTGGTCAAGCGTCATGACATCATGGCTGACGGTCCGTCCACCGATATGGGTGAGCTGGCTCTGGGTCAGAACATGCGCATCGCGTTCATGGCGTGGAACGGCTTCAACTTCGAAGACTCCATCTGCCTGTCGGAGCGCGTGGTTCAGGAAGATCGCTTCACCACTATCCACATTCAGGAACTGACCTGTGTGGCGCGTGACACCAAGCTTGGGCCTGAGGAAATCACTGCAGACATCCCGAACGTGGGTGAAGCTGCACTGAACAAACTGGACGAAGCCGGTATCGTTTACGTGGGTGCTGAAGTCGGCGCTGGCGACATCCTGGTCGGCAAGGTCACTCCGAAAGGCGAGACCCAACTGACTCCGGAAGAAAAACTGCTGCGTGCAATCTTCGGTGAAAAAGCCAGCGACGTTAAAGACACCTCCCTGCGCGTGCCAACCGGCACCAAAGGTACTGTCATCGACGTGCAGGTCTTCACTCGTGACGGCGTTGAGCGCGACAGCCGCGCCCTGTCCATCGAGAAGACCCAGCTGGACGAGATCCGCAAGGATCTGAACGAAGAGTTCCGCATCGTTGAAGGCGCAACCTTCGAGCGTCTGCGCTCGGCGCTGAACGGCCAGGTTGTGGACGGTGGCGCGGGCCTGAAAAAAGGCACCGTGGTCAGCGACGAAGTCCTCGACGGTCTGGAGCACGGCCAGTGGTTCAAACTGCGCATGGCCGAAGACGCGCTCAACGATCAGCTCGAGAAGGCCCAGGCCTACATCGTCGATCGTCGCCGTCTGCTCGACGACAAGTTCGAAGACAAGAAGCGCAAGCTGCAGCAGGGCGATGATCTGGCACCGGGCGTATTGAAGATCGTCAAGGTCTACCTGGCTATCCGCCGCCGCATTCAGCCGGGCGACAAGATGGCCGGCCGTCACGGTAACAAAGGTGTGGTCTCGGTGATCATGCCGGTCGAAGACATGCCGCACGACGCCAACGGTACTCCGGTAGACGTCGTACTGAACCCGTTGGGCGTACCATCGCGTATGAACGTCGGGCAGATCCTCGAAACCCACCTCGGCCTCGCGGCCAAAGGTCTGGGCGAGAAGATCGACCGGATGATCGAAGAGCAGCGCAAAGCCACTGAGCTGCGCAGCTTCCTCACCGAGATCTACAACGAGATCGGCGGTCGTCAGGAAAGCCTGGAAGACTTCACCGACGCTGAGATCCTTGCTCTGGCGCACAACCTGAAGAAAGGCGTGCCTATGGCTACTCCAGTCTTCGACGGTGCCAAGGAAAGCGAAATCAAGGCCATGCTGAAACTGGCTGACATGCCAGAAAGCGGCCAGATGGTGCTGTTCGACGGCCGTACCGGCAACAAGTTCGAGCGTCCGGTGACCGTTGGTTACATGTACATGCTCAAGCTGAACCACTTGGTGGACGACAAGATGCACGCGCGTTCCACTGGTTCGTACAGCCTGGTTACCCAGCAGCCGCTGGGTGGTAAGGCGCAGTTCGGTGGTCAGCGTTTCGGGGAGATGGAAGTCTGGGCGCTGGAAGCATACGGCGCGGCGTACACTCTGCAAGAAATGCTCACAGTGAAGTCGGACGACGTGAACGGCCGTACCAAGATGTACAAAAACATCGTGGATGGCGATCACCGTATGGAGCCGGGCATGCCCGAGTCCTTCAACGTGTTGATCAAAGAGATCCGTTCGCTCGGTATCGATATCGATCTGGAAACCGAATAACACGTGACGCGAATGGGAGCGGGGCTGTAACAGCCCGCTCCTTGCTCCGCCAGGAGGAAAGGCCTTGAAAGACCTACTGAATTTGCTGAAAAACCAGGGTCAAGTCGAAGAGTTCGATGCCATTCGCATCGGCCTCGCGTCGCCTGAGATGATCCGTTCGTGGTCGTTCGGTGAAGTTAAAAAACCGGAAACCATCAACTACCGTACGTTCAAACCTGAGCGTGACGGCCTGTTCTGCGCCAAGATCTTTGGCCCAGTCAAGGACTACGAGTGCCTGTGCGGCAAGTACAAGCGCCTCAAGCACCGTGGCGTAATCTGCGAGAAGTGCGGCGTTGAAGTCGCCCTGGCCAAGGTTCGTCGTGAGCGCATGGCGCACATCGAACTGGCCTCGCCAGTCGCCCACATCTGGTTCCTGAAGTCGCTGCCGTCCCGTATCGGCCTGCTGATGGACATGACCCTGCGTGATATCGAGCGCGTTCTCTACTTCGAGAGCTACGTCGTTATCGACCCGGGCATGACCACCCTGGAGAAGGGTCAGCTGCTCAACGACGAGCAGTACTTCGAAGCGCTGGAAGAGTTCGGTGATGACTTCGACGCCCGCATGGGTGCCGAGGCTGTTCGCGAGCTGCTGCACGCTATCGACCTGGAGCACGAGATTGGCCGCCTGCGCGAAGAAATTCCGCAAACCAACTCGGAAACCAAGATCAAGAAGCTGTCCAAGCGCCTGAAGCTGATGGAAGCTTTCCAGGGCTCGGGCAACCTGCCTGAGTGGATGGTCCTGACCGTTCTGCCAGTATTGCCGCCGGACCTGCGTCCGCTGGTACCACTGGATGGTGGCCGCTTCGCGACCTCCGACCTGAACGACCTGTACCGCCGCGTGATCAACCGGAACAACCGTCTCAAGCGTCTGCTTGACCTGTCGGCTCCGGACATCATCGTGCGCAACGAAAAGCGCATGCTGCAGGAAGCGGTCGACGCCCTGCTCGACAATGGCCGTCGCGGTCGCGCCATCACTGGCTCGAACAAGCGTCCGCTGAAGTCGCTGGCTGACATGATCAAAGGTAAGCAAGGTCGCTTCCGTCAGAACTTGCTCGGCAAGCGCGTGGACTACTCTGGCCGTTCGGTAATTACCGTAGGCCCGACCCTGCGTCTGCACCAGTGCGGTCTGCCGAAGAAGATGGCTCTCGAGCTGTTCAAACCGTTCATTTTCGGCAAGCTGGAAATGCGTGGTCTGGCGACCACCATCAAGGCTGCCAAGAAGATGGTCGAGCGCGAGCTGCCAGAGGTCTGGGACGTACTCGCCGAGGTGATCCGCGAACACCCCGTACTGCTCAACCGTGCACCGACCCTTCACCGTCTTGGTATTCAGGCGTTTGAACCGGTACTGATCGAAGGTAAGGCTATCCAGCTGCACCCGCTGGTCTGTGCTGCGTACAACGCCGACTTCGACGGTGACCAGATGGCCGTGCACGTGCCGCTGACGCTGGAAGCCCAGCTCGAAGCGCGCGCGCTGATGATGTCCACCAACAACATTCTGTCGCCAGCCAACGGTGAGCCAATCATCGTTCCGTCGCAGGACGTCGTACTGGGTCTGTACTACATGACCCGTGAAGCCATCAACGCCAAGGGCGAAGGTCGTGTCTTCGCTGACCTGCAGGAAGTCGACCGGGTATTCCGCGCCGGCGAAGCTGCCCTGCACGCCAAGATCAAGGTTCGTATCAACGAAACCGTGAACGACCGTGATGGCGGCAGCGTCAAGAACACCCGTATCGTCGACACCACTGTCGGCCGTGCACTGCTGTTCCAGGTTGTACCACCAGGTCTGTCGTACGACGTGGTCAACCAGCCAATGAAGAAAAAGGCGATCTCCAAGCTGATCAACCAGTGCTACCGCGTGGTTGGTCTGAAAGAGACCGTTATCTTCGCTGACCAGCTGATGTACACCGGCTTTGCCTACTCGACCATTTCCGGCGTTTCGATCGGTGTTAACGACTTCGTTATCCCGGACGAAAAAGCCCGCATCATCGGTGCTGCCACCGAAGAAGTGAAGGAAATCGAGAGCCAGTACGCCTCCGGCCTGGTAACCCAGGGCGAGAAGTACAACAAGGTCATCGACTTGTGGTCCAAGGCGAACGACGAAGTCTCCAAGGCGATGATGGCCAACCTCTCGAAAGAGAAAGTCATCGACCGCAATGGCGACGAAGTCGACCAAGAGTCCTTCAACTCGATGTACATGATGGCTGACTCCGGTGCTCGGGGTTCGGCAGCTCAGATTCGTCAGTTGGCCGGTATGCGTGGTCTGATGGCCAAGCCGGACGGCTCGATCATCGAGACGCCGATCACCGCGAACTTCCGTGAAGGTCTGAGCGTTCTGCAGTACTTCATCTCGACGCACGGTGCTCGTAAGGGTCTGGCGGATACCGCCTTGAAGACTGCGAACTCGGGTTACCTGACTCGTCGTCTAGTCGACGTGGCACAAGATCTGGTGGTTACCGAGATCGATTGCGGTACTGATCACGGCCTGCTGATGACTCCGCACATCGAAGGCGGTGACGTGGTCGAGCCATTGGGTGAGCGCGTACTGGGTCGAGTAATCGCCCGTGACGTGTTCAAACCTGGCACCGACGATGTCATCGTTCCGGCCGGTACCCTGGTCGACGAGAAGTGGGTCGAGTTCATCGAACTCAACAGCATCGACGAAGTTATCGTTCGTTCGCCGATCAGCTGTGAAACTCGCTTCGGTATCTGCGCCAAGTGCTACGGTCGTGACCTGGCTCGCGGTCACCAGGTGAACATCGGTGAAGCGGTCGGCGTAATCGCTGCCCAGTCCATCGGTGAGCCGGGTACCCAGCTGACCATGCGTACGTTCCACATCGGTGGTGCTGCCAGCCGGACCTCGGCTGCCGACAGCGTCCAGGTGAAGAACGGCGGTATGGTTCGTCTGCATAACCTCAAGCAGGTAGAGCGTGCTGACGGCAACCTGGTTGCTGTATCGCGCTCCGGCGAGCTGGCCATTGCCGACGAATTCGGTCGTGAGCGTGAGCGCTACAAGCTGCCTTACGGCGCCGTGATTTCGGTCAAGGAAGGTGACAAGGTCGACGCAGGCGCAATCGTCGCCAAGTGGGACCCGCACACCCACCCGATCGTTACCGAGCTGAAAGGTACCGTGACCTTCGTGGGCATGGAAGAAAACATCACCATCAAGCGTCAGACTGACGAGTTGACTGGTTTGACCAACATTGAAGTCCTGGACGCCAAGGATCGCCCTGCCGCTGGCAAGGAAATCCGTCCGGCCATCAAGATGGTCGACGCCAATGGCAAGGATTTGATGCTGCCAGGTACCGACGTACCTGCTCAGTACTTCCTGCCGGCCAACGCCTTGGTAGGTGTAGCTGACGGTGCCCAGATCGGTGTTGGTGACGTTATCGCGCGGATCCCGCAAGAAACGTCGAAGACCCGTGACATCACCGGTGGTCTGCCACGTGTTGCCGACTTGTTCGAAGCACGTCGTCCGAAAGAAGCGTCGATCCTGGCGGAAGTCAGCGGTACCATCGCGTTCGGTAAAGAGACCAAAGGCAAGCGTCGTCTGGTCATCACTCCGACCGACGGTAGCGATCCGTACGAAGAGCTGATTCCGAAGTGGCGCCACCTGAACGTCTTCGAAGGCGAGCAGGTCAACCGCGGCGAAGTTATCTCCGACGGTCCAAGTGATCCGCATGATATCCTGCGTCTGCTGGGTGTCAGCGCGCTGGCGAAGTACATCGTCAACGAGATCCAGGACGTTTACCGTCTGCAAGGCGTTAAGATCAACGACAAGCACATCGAGACCATCCTGCGTCAGATGCTGCGTAAGGTCGAGATTGCCGAGTCGGGCGACTCCAGCTTCATCAAGGGCGACCAGATGGAACTGACTCACGTGCTGGTCGAGAACGAGCGTCTCGCAGCCGATGACAAGTTCATCTCCAAGTTCACCCGTGTGCTGCTGGGTATCACCAAGGCCTCGCTGTCCACCGAATCGTTCATCTCGGCGGCTTCCTTCCAGGAAACCACCCGTGTACTGACCGAAGCGGCGGTAACCGGCAAGCGCGATTACCTGCGCGGCCTGAAGGAGAACGTGGTCGTCGGCCGTCTGATCCCGGCCGGTACCGGTCTGGCTTACCACAGCGAGCGCAAGCGTCGCCGTGATGCCGACAAACCGCTGCGCGTAAGTGCCAGTGAGGTGGAAGCCGCACTGACCGAAGCGTTGAATTCCAGCGGTAATTAAGTAACAGGGCGGGGCCCCGGCCCCTCCCCGCGGTGCTTGGTGACATGCAATGTTACCGATCACCGGGCGGGGAGGGCCGGGGCCTTGTCTTGACTGGGTGCAAGAACCTCTTTAGACTTTTGTACCCTTAAATTTGGTGAGGCTCCGTCTCGTCAATTTTAGGCTTTCTTGCAAGACAATAGCGTCGCAAGACAATCAGTGGAGCTAGTAGATGGCAACTATCAACCAGCTGGTACGTCAGCCGCGTAAGCGTACCGTCGAGAAATCCGACGTACCTGCGCTGCAGAACTGCCCGCAACGTCGTGGCGTGTGCACCCGTGTGTACACCACCACGCCGACCAACGGTTTCGAGGTTTCCTCGTACATCGGCGGTGAAGGCCACAACCTGCAAGAGCACAGCGTCGTCCTGATCCGTGGCGGCCGTGTAAAAGACTTGCCAGGTGTTCGTTACCACACCGTTCGCGGCTCCCTGGATACCTCCGGCGTCAAAGGTCGTAACCAAGGTCGTTCGAAGTACGGTACCAAGCGTCCGAAGTAATCGGCCGTTTGCACATAATCAATTTTTTCAGTCGATAAGAGTAAGGTCGGGCGGGGGTCGTAGACCCAGGTCCCGGGCTAACCTGAAGACCGTTTGAGGGCTTATCATGCCAAGACGTCGTGTAGCAGCAAAACGTGAGATTCTGGACGATCCAAAATACGGATCGCAAATCCTCGCGAAGTTCATGAACCACGTGATGGAAAGCGGCAAGAAGGCCGTTGCCGAGCGTATCGTTTACGGTGCGCTGGACAAGGTCAAAGAACGCAAGAACAGCGATCCCCTGGAAATCTTCGAGAAAGCTCTCGACGCCATCGCTCCGCTGGTCGAAGTAAAGTCCCGCCGTGTCGGCGGTGCCACTTACCAGGTTCCGGTCGAAGTTCGTCCATCCCGTCGTAACGCTCTGGCAATGCGCTGGCTCGTAGACTACGCCCGCAAGCGCGGCGAGAAGTCCATGGCTCTGCGCTTGGCTGGCGAGCTGCTGGATGCTGCTGAAGGCAAAGGTGCTGCAGTCAAGAAGCGTGAAGACGTGCACCGTATGGCTGAAGCCAACAAAGCATTCTCGCACTACCGCTTCTAATTTTAGCTTCACTAATTTTGCGAGGGCTTTATGGCTCGTA
>Ga0308165_1004670_pt1 | contig 13322 bp, 13 predicted proteins | sample PhyWR2_FD_201032 | JGI IMG/M metagenome (GOLD analysis project Ga0308165, IMG submission 201032) | Phyllosphere microbial communities from UC Gill Tract Community Farm, Albany, California, United States - DLSLW.R2 | ecosystem: Host-associated > Plants > Phyllosphere > Unclassified | place: USA...
GCCGAGAACTACGGCATGGCGCTCGCCGCCTCCGTCGTCCTCGCGCTCCTCACCGCGACAGTCATGCTCCTCGCCGAGCGGCTGCGCGGAGACAGGACAGGAGAGTTCTGATGAGCACCACGACAGCACGCGCCGCAGGAACGGTGGCCAGCAGCCCGGCACGCGGGAGCGGTCTGCGCGTCGAGCAGCTGGTCGTGACCTACCCGGCCGGCCCGGGGGCCGCGGACGAGCAGGTCGCGGACACCGGTCTGCCGACCACCCGCCCGGCCCGACGGCAGCGTGGCCTCACCACGACAGCCGTCGACGGCGTGGACCTCGACGTCGCCCGGGGTGAGGTCGTCGCGATCCTGGGCCCGTCGGGCTGCGGCAAGTCGAGCCTGCTGCGGGCTGTGGCAGGGCTCGAGCCTGTCGCGGGCGGCCGGGTGCTGTGGGACGGAGCCGACGTCGTCGGGGTGCCCGTGCACAGGCGCGGCTTCGGGCTCATGTTCCAGGACGGCCAGCTGTTCGCGCACCGTGACGTCGCGGGCAACGTCGAGTACGGGCTGCGCATGCAGCGCGTGCCACGCGACCAGCGTCGCGCCCGGGTCGCCGAGCTGCTCGAGGTCGTCGGTCTGCCGGGCAGCGGTCGTCGGTCGGTCGCCACCATGTCCGGCGGCGAGCGTCAGCGCGTGGCCCTCGCCCGGGCCCTGGCGCCCCAGCCCGGTCTGCTGCTCCTCGACGAGCCCCTGTCGGCCCTCGACCGCGCGCTGCGCGAGCGTCTCGCGGCAGACCTGCGTGCCGCCCTCGTCGAGACCGGCACGACGGCGCTCTTCGTCACGCACGACCACGACGAGGCCTTCACGGTGGCCGACAGGGTCGCCGTCATGTCCCGTGGTCGGTTGCTGCAGGTGGACGCGCCGGCGCACCTCTGGGCGGCTCCGGCCGACCTGGAGGTCGCGTCGTTCCTCGGGTACCAGGCCTTCGTGCCTGACGGCGACGGCTGGACGGCCGTCGGCCCCGACGGCTTCGTGCTCGGCGACGCCTCGGCCGCTCGCTGGAGGGCGACCGTGCTGAGCACGACCTTCCGCCGCGGGGTCGCAGAGGTCTCCGTCGAGACCGATCTCGGCGACGGTCCGGTCCGCGTCTCCGTCCGGAGCGGCCCTGTCGGTGCTGACAGCGCCAGCAGTGCTGGGAGTGCTGTCGAGCTGGCCCGGGGAGCAGTCGTCGGGCTCGACCTCGACCCCGCGCGGACCGCCCGCGTCCCGCGCTGAGCCGCGGCCTCGCAGCCGGAGGCCGCGGCTCAGCCCGGAGGCAGGGCGGTCAGTCGTCGATCGAGGACAGGTCGCCGTACCGGGCCCCCGCGACGGCGTCGCGCGGGACGGCTCGGTCGAGGGCGGCCAGGTCGTCGGCGTCCAGGCGGACGGCCGCTGCCCCGATGTTCTCCTCGAGGTAGGGGATCCGCCGGGTCCCGGGGATGGGGACGACGTCCTCGCCCTGGGCCAGCACCCAGGCGAGCGCGAGCTGACCCGAGGTGATGCCCGTTGCCTCGGCGAGCCGCCGCACGGCGTCGACGAGGGCGAGGTTCCGCTCGAGCGCCTCACCCTGGAACCGCGGGAAGTAGCCTGTGCGCCGTGAGTCGCCGGCCTCGAGGGTCGCATCCGTCACGGTGCCCGTGAGGATCCCGCGGCCGAGCGGCGAGTAGGGGACCAGCCCGATCCCGAGATCACGGATCGTCGGGAGGATCGTGTCCTCGAGGTCTCGGGTGAAGAGCGAGTACTCGGTCTGCAGGGCAGTGATCGGGTGCACGGCGTGCGCGCGGCGGATGGTCTCGGAGGAAGCCTCCGACAGCCCGAGGTGGCGGACCTTGCCTGCTGCGACGAGCTCGGCCATCGCGCCGACGGTCTCCTCGATCGGCACGTCGGGGTCGACGCGGTGCTGGTAGTAGAGGTCGACGTGGTCGACACCGAGGCGCTCGAGCGACGCGTCGCAGGCCGCGCGGACGTACTCGGGGCGGCCGTTGATCCCGACCCTCGTGCCGTCCGGCAGACGTTCGTTGCCGAACTTCGTGGCGAGCTGGACCTCGTCGCGCCGACCTGCGACCGCGGAGCCGACGAGGCGTTCGTTGGTGAAGGGGCCGTACATGTCCGCGGTGTCGAGGAAGGTGACACCCAGGTCGAGGGCCCGGTGGATGGTCGAGGTCGCTGTGGCCTCGTCGGTCGTGCCGTAGAACTCGGACATGCCCATGCAGCCGAGGCCCAGCGTCGAGACTGTCAGGGGCGAGGCTGTGCCGAGGGTGCGGGTCCGGAGGGTGGGTCGAGGAATCATGACCTCAGCCAACTCCTTCGAGTGCGCTCGAAGTCAAGCGCTGCGGGTGCAGGTCCTGCGACGGCGGGACCGGCGCGGACCGTCGCAGACCTCTCGGGGCCCCGGAGATCGACGGTGGGTTGCGGGGTGCAGCAGCGGGCGACGGTGGGTGACGACGTGCGGCAGCGGGGACGCTGCGCCAGGTCAGGTCCGTGCTGCGAGCCGGGCCGTGTAGACGTCGATCTTCCGGTCGACGGCTCCGAGGTGCTCGGTGACCTCCGCGAGCTGGGCGAGGACCCGTTCACGGTGCCGCCGCAGCAGGTCGAGCCGAGCCTGCTCGGTGCTGGGGCCCTGACGCACGAGCTCTGCGTACTCGCGCACCCCGGTGATCGACATCCCGGTCGACCGCAGCCGCGTCACGAGCACGATCCAGGCCACGTCCTCCTCCCGGTACCGCCGCTGGCCGCTGCTCGACCGCGGGACCGGCACGAGCAGCAGGCCGTCCTGCTCGTAGTACCGGAGCGTGTGGGCCGTGAGCCCGGTCCTGCCGGCCACCTGCGCGATGGTCAGCAGCGGGGTGTCTGCAGGCGCGGGCGGGTCCGTGGACGGCTGCGCCGCAGCCGTCGAGAGAGTGGTCACAGCTCCAGTCAACTCCCGCGTGGGGCCGAGGTCCAGCGGCGCCGACGCCGGAGCGTGGGTGGGGCGTGGGACGATCGTCTCCGCCCGACCCTTCCTCTGCTCTGGCAGGGGTGCACCCCGAGGAGGCGCAGTGCGCACCGAGACCACCGGAGCTGGCCGCACCACCTGCGAGCCCGCCGTCCGCCGCCCCTGTGCCGCGAGCGACAGGTGACGGCCCGCCACGACGGGCTCGTCCTGTGCGAAGACGGCCTCGCCCGCCCGCCGTGGGCGGCCGTCGACCCGATGCTCCGCGCCTACTACGACACCGAGTGGGGCATCCCTGTGCGGGACGAGCACGGGCTCTACGAGCGCATCACCCTCGAGGCCTTCCAGTCCGGGTTGTCCTGGGCGACGATCCTGCGCAAGCGTGACGCCTTCCGCGAGGTCTTCTGCGCCTTCGACCCAGAACGGGTCGCCGCCTTCGAGGAGACCGACGTCGAGCGACTGCTGGTCGACGCCCGCATCGTCCGCAACGCGGCCAAGATCCGCGCGGCCGTGACGAACGCCCGCGCGACGCTCGCCCTGCGCGACGAGGGCGGGCTGGTCGACCTCGTCTGGTCGTTCCAGCCTGTCGCAGCACCTGCCCCGGCGAGCCTCGCCGAGATCCCGACACGCTCACCCGAGTCCCTCGCCCTGTCGAAGGCTCTGCGCGCGAAGGGCTTCGCCTTCGTCGGACCGACCACCATGTTCGCGCTCATGGAGGCTGTCGGGATGGTCGACACCCACGTGGTCGGCAGCCACCGGGCCGGACCCGCCGCCCCGCCGAGAGGTCTCGGTCCCGCGCTCTGACGCGGCTCACCCGTCCTTCTCTCCAGCGGCCGACGAATGTGATGCGTACCACAGATTGAGGTGTGACAACCAGGTCTGCAGCGGCGATGTATGTACGACGGATCATCGTCGCAGGGGTGAGCAGGCCATCACGAGAGTCGAGCAGCGCAGGGGAACCGCTGCTGCGTCTCTCGGGCCGGTCACCCGGGCAGGGCATGGTCGAGCACGCTGGAACCGGACGTCGCAGGGGGGCGTCTCCCGGTTGGTGAGCTCGGACCGTGGCGCAAGGGACAGGGGTGCGGCTGGCTGAGGGAGACCTCGCGCCGGACGCACCCCTCCTGCACATCCGGGGGGAGAGCATGTCCATCAGCACCGAGGCCGCGCGCAGCGCGCCGTCCGTGGCGAGCCACCAGGCCGCACGGCTGACCATGGTTGACGTCGTCCTCGCCGCTCCCGGCGGCACCGTCCACGCGCTCCGCGACGTCGACCTCGACGTGCACGCAGCGAGCTCGCTCGCCGTGACAGGCGCATCTGGCAGCGGCAAGTCGACCCTCTTGTCGGTCCTGGCGCTCGTCAGGCGCCCCACCTCGGGCAGCGTCGCGGTCGACGGGCACGAGACGAGCGGCCTGGACCGTTCCGAGCTCGTGAGCCTGCGCAGCAGCCGCGTCGGCACGGTCTTCCAGTCCTTCCACCTCGAGGGGTCCCTCTCGGCGGTGCAGAACGTCATGCTGCCCTGGTACTTCAGGCACGGCCGCACGGCTCGGCGCACGGCGAAGGAGCGCGCTCTCGGTGTGCTCGACCTGCTCGGCGGCGTGCACCTCGCCGACCGCCGGCCCACCGACATGTGCGAGGAGGACCGGCAGCGCGTCGCGATCGCCAGGGCCCTCGTCCTCGACCCGGCCCTGGTCCTCGCCGACGAGCCGGCGACCTCCCTCGACCGAGACGCTGCCGACGCTGTCGCCGAGCTGCTGCTCGCCGTGCCGCGGTTGACCGGCGCCGCTGTCGTCCTGGTGACGGCACGCTCGTGCGTCGCGGCTGCGGCCGACCGGGTCGTCGAGCTCGCCTCCGGCAGGGTCGTCTCTGCCTGAGGGACAGCTTCTCGGCCGCCTGACGACCCGCCCTCGTTCGACCAACCCATCGTCGCCCGCCCGACCGGCCGGCCTCGCCCGCCCGCCCGGCTGGCCCGGCCCGAGCGGTCGGCAGTGACGGCAGCGCTCGCTGCGGTCCGACCGTGCCCGTCAGTCTCCGGCGACGGGCCCTCAGTGTCAGTCCCCGATCTTGGCGACCCACTGTCGGCTGGTGACTGTCGTGAACCCCGTGACCGTGGGCTCGTCGACGTCGAGCATGGGGTTCGTCAGCATGACTGTCTCGGTGCCCAAGAGCTGACCGTCGGTCGGCGAGATGATGAGGACGGTGACTGCCTCGACGCCAGACTCCTTCCAGAGCGAGTCCGGGATCGCGACGGCTACCCCGGGGCGTCCGAGCCTGTCCGTCGTGTCACCCAGCAGCTGGATCGTCGGCGCGTCGGAGAGCACCGTCCACATCGCGGAGGCGACGTCCTGAGGGACGATGTAGGTGCGGGCGAGGTCGGCGGCTGACTCGACCAGCACGGTGTCGTGGTAGTCCGGGTTCTCCGCGTACTCCTGGGGCATGTGAGCGAGGAGTGCGGACTCCATGCCGTCGGGGTCGGTCGGCAGCTCGGCGGCGACGGAAGGGTTCATGGTGCCGGGGAAGAAGTCGTCGCCCGACAGCGGGCCTGCTTCCGATTCCGGGGCGGTCGTGTCGACCTGGCCGTCGTAGCGGACTGCTGCTGCTCGGCGCTGGAGGGTCCGTGCGGACCCGTCGGGCCCCACCCACAGCTCGTCGGCGGTCGGGTAGACCGTCGTCGTGGTGTTCCCGTCGGCGTCGCCGACGGTCTCGCTCAACCAGGAGTAGCGGCTGATGTGCTGGACGTCGCCGGTGCGGGGCAGGTCTGCTGCGTCGTCGGCGACCGAGGCCAGCTCGACGAGGGTGTCGTGTGCGGAGGGCAGCGAGCCTTCCCAGGCTGCTTCTGGCGATCCCCCTGCATAGGCCAAGGGTGGTGCTCCGCCGGCGACGGCTGTCGGGGTCGAGCTCAGCTGTGATCCGACGACGGCGACGACCACCGTCGCCGCTGCGACCGCGAGCGCGGCGGCGCGGCGGCGCAGGCGCCGTCGGCGCGTGGTCTCGCCTGACCTGGCGGCAGCGGGCTCAGCCGGGCTGGGACTGGTGGCCGCCGACGGCTCCGCGTGCGTGGAGCTGGAGCCGGGGCGTGGGGTGGCGAGGATGCCGGCCAGCATGGCCTCCACAGCGTCAGGGCTGCGGCGGTCTGGGTCTGCGAGGTCTGCAGCTCCCACCGTGGCGCGGGCAGCGGGCTCGACGAGCGCGGCCGGGATCTCCGGGAGCAGGTGGTGCTGGCGCATGAGAGCCCTGAGCTCTTCGACGTCGTGCGCGCCGAGGTCGTCGGTCATCGTCCCTCACCTCCGTCGCCGGTCGTCTCGCGTTCGAGCAGGATCGTCCGCAACCGGGTCCGGGCCCGGGAGACGCGGGTGGTCACCGAGCTGACCGAGCACTCGAGCACCTCGGCGGTCTCGGCGCAGGACAGCCCGGCGAGGACCGTGAACGCGACAGCGTCGCGCTCGGCAGGGGGCAGCAGGTCGAGGAGGTCGCGCGCTGCGCGCAGCGACTCGATGGCCTCGCCCACAGGCCCGTGGTCGGTCGGGCGCATGGACGAGACCTTGGCACGGAGGCGTGACCGACGGCCCGCGTTTTGCGCGGCCTGCAGCAGCTTGTTGCGGAGCACACCGTAGACCCAGGCGCGCCGTCCTGACGGGTCGGTCGGCACCTTCTCCCAGCCGTGCCACACGGCGAGGAAGGTGTCGCCCACGACGTCGTCGACGAGCTCGAGGTCGACGCGGCGCAGGACGAAGGTCCGGACCTCGGTGTGCATCGAGCGGAACAGGTCGCTGAACTGGGCTTCGGCGTCCGCGTCGGGCACGAGGTCTGCGGCTGGGAGGTCGGTCGGCTGGCGGGCCTCCACCTCGGCTCGGGTCTCAGGCGCCGACGAGGGTTCCGTGCCCGCGCGGTCGGCTGCGCCCGGACCGTCTGCGACGGTGCGCGGCTCACGGCCAGGGCTGTCGACGACGAGGCGTAGACCGGTCAGGGCTCTGCCCGGCCGGTCTCGATCGTGCCCACGACTGCTGGCGATCTGTGACGCCCCCTCGTCCGCTGCGCTCGGTGCCTCCCCCGGGCAGCCTGCTGGCCCGGGCGCGGCACGTTCAGGACGATCATATCTGGCGCCGTCGGGCAGGCTCACCCGCATCGGCATGGTGGTGAGCGGGGTCATCGTCCGACCTCCGTCGTGTACTCGGACAGCGTGATCGCCGAGAACCCGGTGACTGTCGGCGACGTGACGCCGAACAGGTCGCTGTGCAGGGTCAGCGTCTCGGTCGAGAGCATCTGGCCGGTCTCCTCCGACACGATGAGGACCAGCAGCGACTCGTCGTCGCTCGGGTCTTCCGGGATCTTCGGCGCCTCGACCGCCACGGCCATGCCCTCGCGGCCCGCCCGGTCGGTCGTGGGGCCGAGGAGCCTGACGGTCGGCTCCTGCGACAGGACGTCCCAGAACGCCCCGGCGAGGTCTTGCGGCACGACGCCCGACCCGAAGTACGACTGGACCTGCTCCGTGAGGCAGTACCCCGCCCAGGCGTCGAGGCTGCACTCGGACGAGGACCGCTCGAGGATGTCAGCGGCCAGCGCGGCGGGGTCTCTCGGGAGCCGAGCGACGTCGTCGAAGGTCCCTGGGAGGACGAGATCCGACGACAGCTCGCCGGCAGATGACGGCCCGGCATCAGGGTCGATCGTACCGTCGTAGGTCACGGCTGCGCCGCGACGCTGGGTGATGAGACCCGACCCGTCGGCGGCGAGCCAGCGCTCGGTGACCGTGGGGTAGACGGACGTGGTCTGCCCGGACCCGTCCGGCGCCGGGCCGGTCTCGCCGAGCCACTCCTGCGCCAGCACGTGCTGCACGGTCCCAGACCGGACAGGCTCGGGCGTCGCTCGGGCGGCGTCCGCGAGGTCGCGCAGGGTTGCGCTGGCGTCGGGGAGCTCGTCCGGGCTCGACCCGGCGAGGTCACCGAGCCCGTAGGTGAGCGAGGGGATGGTCGAGGCCGCCGCTGGCTGGGCGCGGCTGCCCTCGACGGCGACCAGTGCGACGAGGAGCGTCACAGCCGCGACCGCGGCGAACCTCGTCCGGTGCCGCCACCCGCGCTGGTCACCGCGCTCGGCCGAGCCCTCGAGCCAGGTCTCGCCTGGCGCCGCAGGTCGGTGCGGCGCGGGCGCCTGCCGGTGGTCCCGCTGCGCCGGCACCGTAACTCGCCCGGTCTGTCGCGGGCTGCTCGCAAGGATGCTGGTCAGCAGGCGCTCAGGGTCTGACGGCGCGAGGAGGCAGGCAGGGACGCGGGGCATCATGCGGTAGGCGGCGAGGAGCGCGCTCGTCGCGCGGACCTCGGCCGTTCCCTCTGCGGTGTAGATCACCGTCTGTCCCCCCTGGCTCGGCTGTCATGTCTCTGGCTTCTGGAACTGCTAGAACTCGTCCCGTGCCCTACCTCTGCGTCGTGAGGCGCCGGCGGCGCTCAGCAGCTGCTCCCGCTGAGCAGGGCGACCGACTGCGCCAGGACCGAGGTGCTGGCGACCCTCGCGCCGGGGCCGTAGCAGACCCACGACCCGGTCCCTCCGGTTCCCGAGTACGCCCGGGCGGCCTTGCTCGACCGGTTCCACGCGGACCTGGCCGTCCCGAAGCCCGTCGAGACAGGCGCTGTCGACGTCGCCCTGTTGAACGCCCCCGAATAGTTGACCGAGCTCCAGACGCAGAAGACCCCGCTCGTGCACTGCGCCTCGCTGAACAGCTGCACGACCGTCTCCGTCTCGTCGCTGTCACCGACCTCGTCTGATGCGCTCGCCGTCACCGGGGCGAACCCCAGCAGAGTGACTACCACGACCATGGCGACAAGCCGCCACGACGTGTGCCGCCCGGCGACGCGTGCTCTCACTGTGTTCATCGCTCCAACCCCTTCCTGTGTCACGTCTCGAAGCGTGACGATGACCACAGGCTAGGGCGGGATGTCCGGTTGTGGGCGGAAGATCGTAAAGATCACCCTCTGATTCACCCGATGCCCCCTGGCGCGCCGAGAGGCCCCGCACCAGGGGTGCGGGGCCTCTCGGGTGCTGCGCGGTCGAGCCGTGCAGCGGGGGGTCCTGACGGGAGTGAGCCGTCAGGACTCACGTCATCTCTTCGACGACCGTCCGCCGAGGAATCCGAGGATGAGGCTGACGAGCAGCACGGCGATGCCGACGTAGATGAGGAACTTGGCGACCCCGGCGAAACCGAGGACGAGAAGAACGACGCCGACGAGCAGGATGATGAGCCAACTAGGCATGAGTCCTCCAAGAGAAGCTGGGCCCGAACTTCGGGCGGCACCGAGCCTGCCAGTGCTGGGGCACCTCCGCATCTCGAGAGCCCTCGACCGGGGCGAGGTGGGTGCGGGACGAGCGGCGGACCGGAGGGTGCCGGGGCCCGTGCCCGAGGGCTGGCCCCGTCAGCGGGACGACGACACCACGCCGACGGCCGGGGGCTCCAGCAGCCGGGTCTGGGCGTCGTCGCGTCGCCGCATGCGGGCCCACAGGAAGAAGCCGGCGAGGGTGAACGCACCGTAGAACACGTACATGAAGGCGGAGGCGTAGAACCCAGCACTCACCAGCAACGGGACCCCCACGAGGTCGACCGCCACCCAGATGAGCCAGAACTCCACCCACCCACGCGCCATGCCGTAGGTGGCCAGCAGTGATCCCGTGAAGATCCAGGCGTCGGCCCAGACGGGCTCGTAGGACCCGAGGGCCCGGAACACTGGAGTGAGGACCAGGGTCCCGCCGACCAGCGCGACCACGAGGAGCGCACGCTGTCGCGGGGTCGCCCACTCGGGGACCACGCCGACGCCGTTCGACTCGCGGCTCTGGCGCCAGCGCACCCAGCCGTAGACCGAGACCACGATGAACATCACCTGCCGGCCGGCCTGCCCGAGGAGGGTCACGGCCGACGGGGTGTCGAAGACCGACCCGAGGAACACCGTGAGCAGCAGCAGGTTCCCGACGATGCCGACAGGCCAGGCCCACACCTTGCGTCGCATGCCGCCCAGCGCGCAGACGAGACCGAAGAGGTTGCCGATGATCTCGCGCCACAGGACCGTCTGGTCGCCGATGACGAGCTGGGCGTCGAAGAGCCAGCTGATGAGTCCCACGAGATTCTCCTGTCGATGGACGAGCCACGATCGTCAGCGTTCCTCGGTGACCATTCATTCCCAGCGTGGATCTGCACGACGCCCTACGTGATTCTGGCTGAGCGTCACGCAGGGGCGGCACCTTGGCCCCGCAACAGGCGACTATCGCCACCCGATCTCGGGTCTTGCCTACGCAGGTGTCCGTTCTGGGCTCCTTGGCGTGCATAAAGTGTGCCGAAGCGAGGTGCCCGGCGGGGCTGGAGGGTCCCGCCAGTCAGGCGCCTCGCCGAGGCGCGGTGCACCCTGCCACCGGGGGGTGCGGGGTGCGACCGGCCGGTCCGGCAGGGGGACGAGGAGACAGCGACGCTGATACCTCGACCCCCTCCCGGGCTCCTCGAGCCACTGGAGGATCCCGCCCAGGGAAGTCCTCGGGCTCAGCCTGCGGAGAGCAGCAGGACCGCCGTGACGACTGTCGGCGGGACGACGAGCAGCCCGAGCAGCGCGTACCGGGTCCACGAGATCGTCACGTCGAGCGCCTCGAGCCGCGCGTGCCACAGCAGTGTCGCGAGCGACGCCCAGGGGGTGAGCAGCGCTCCGGCGTTCACACCGATCAGCAGGGCTGCGAGCCGGAGCGGGCTCTCCGCGACAGGCTCGAGCGCGAGGTAGGCCGGCAGGTTGTTGACGAGGTTCGCGCCGAGCGTCCCCACCCCGGAGAGCTGGAGCAGCGCCACGGTCGACTCGCCCGTGCCGGCGACCGAGGCGAGCAGCCCGGTGAGCCCGAGGGCGTGCCCGGCCTCGATGACCAGGAACAGCCCGGAGGCCAGCAGCACCAGCTCCCACGGCACGAGCCGGATCCGCAGGACCGAGCGACGGCGCACCGCGAAGAGCCCTGCGAGGACGACGGCGGCGACTGTCGCCGGGATCCACACCTCGACACCCGAGACGAGGGCCGGCAGCAGGAGCACGACCACCGTCGCGCTCGCGACGAGCAGCACGGGGTCGTCAGGGTGGGCCACCTCGCGCGGCTGGTACCTGCGCAGCAGGTCGCGGCGGAACACGAAGAACAGCACGAGGCACGGGACCACGACCGCCGCGACGGCGGGGCCGAGCATGAGCCTGGCGAAGTCGACAGGGCTGCCGAGGTCCAGCCTTCCCTCGGCCAGCAGGTTCGTGAGGTTCGAGACGGGCAGCAGGAGCGACCCGGTGTTCGCGAGCCACACCGTGGTGAGGGCGAAGGGCAGCGGCGGGAGACCGACCTGCCGGGAGAGCAGCACGACGACTGGTGTGAGCAGCACGGCTGTCGTGTCGAGGGAGAGGAACACCGTGCTCGTGGTCGCGAGGGCGACGACCAGGAGCCACAGCACCCATGCCCTGTCGAGACCCCACCGTGTCAGGCGCGAGGCGACGACGGTGAACAGCCCGGCCTCGGAGGCGAGCTCCGTGACCACCGTGATCATCACGACGAACAGCAGGACGGGCCACACGCGGTCGGCCACCCCGCCGACCTCGGCGAGGGAGAGCACACCTGTCAGCACCGCGAGGACGCTGACCCCGAGGAGGGACGCTCCGACTGCCGCTGAGCGCACGAGCACCTCCGGGTCCGGCTCCACGGCGGCCGTGCTCGGCGCGCCGGGGACCATCATGCGCTGCAGGACCGCCCGTCGCCGCCCGGAGGTGCCCGGTGAGACACGGGTGTCCTGTCGTGACGGCCGGGCGGTGCTCTGACCGTCGCGACGTCGACGGCAGGTGCTCGGGCCGGTGCCACGGTGCTGCTTCGTCCTGCGTGGTCATCGGCCCGGACGTACGCTCGAGTCCCCGCCAGGTCGCGGCGTAGCAGTGCCAGGCCACCGGGGTCACCCGACCGTAGATCGCAGCAGGGCAAGGAGAAGCTCATGAAGTCCAAGTTGGTGTTCGTCGTCGGGCTCGCCGCAGGGTACGTCCTGGGAGCCCGGGCCGGCCGTCGTCGTTTCGAGTCGATCAAGACCCACGCCCGCGACGTCTGGGCCTCTGACTCGGTCCAGTCCGCGGTCTCGAGCGTCCAGGAGAAGGCCGCCGAGGTCGCGAAGGACCAGAGCGCCGTCCTCAAGGACAAGGTCGCCGAGGCCGTCGACGCAGCGAAGAAGCACACGAAGCACTGAGGTGACGGCAGGCCGCCCGGCAGCGGGCGGACCTGCAGCGTGACCCGAGGCAGCACGGCACAGGCCGGGCCTCCCGCGAGGAGCGGGGGCCCGGCCTGTGCCGTGCTGGTGGAGCTGGTAGTGCTGGTGAGGCTCGTCGCGCTCGAAGGTCTCGGTCAGTCCTGCGCGAGGCGACGGCGACGCACGGCGAGCGTGCCGGCACCGAGGAGCAGGAGCGCGACGACGGCGAGCGACGTCACCTCGGCACCCGTCGAGGCGAGCCCGGACCCCGTTGCTGCCGGGGTGACGGTGAGCTCGCCCGACCAGACGGAGGCACCCGTCGTGGTGTCGACCACCTGGATGCGGTGCGTCCCGGTCTCGGTCGCCGCCGGGATGGTGACGCTCCGGCTGGTAGCGCCCGACGCGTCGGCCTGGACGACTGCGAGCCGCACAGGCGTCGAGTGCAGCCACACCTCGACCGAGCCGTCGCGGGTGGCTCCCGCGACGTCGACGGTCACGGTGCCGCCAGCCCGGACGCTCGCCGAGGAGAGTGTCACGGAGAACGGCACGTCAGCGCCCGGGAGGGTCGGGCTGGTGGGCGCGGGCTCCGTCGGCGCGGGGCCCGTGGGGCTGGGCTCCGGGTCGGTCGGTCCCGGGGTGGGCTCCGGTCCCGTCGGTTCCGGCTCCGGCTCGGGGTCCGGGACGACGGCACGGACGACGACGGGTGCGCTGAGCACCTCGTCGGAGACCGCGAATCCGTCACGCTCTGCCGTCGCGGCGACTGTCACCGAGGCTCCGACAGCCACGTCGGCCAGCGAGAGCGTGGCCCCGTCTGTGCCCGGGGTGACCTCCGTGCCGTCGACGAGCCACCTGTAGGAGACCGTCGCGTCGGCAGGGTCGGTGACGCTCGTCGCGGTCACCGTCGCACCCACTGTCGGGTCACCGGCGACGGCGACAGCCGAGACGCTGACCTGGCGGTCGACGTCCACGGTGTAGCTGCGGGTGGTGGTGCCGTCAGGCGCCGTGACGGTGACGGTGGCCAGCCCGTCGGACGCGTCGGTCGGCTGGTCGACCGTGACCGTGGCGGCCGAGTCGACAGGCACCGCAGAGACCTGCGGGTAGCGGGCGCCCGCGGTCGTGACCGTGTACGCCTCGACGTCGGGGGAGAACCCGTCGACAGCCG
>Ga0308165_1004672_pt1 | contig 13318 bp, 12 predicted proteins | sample PhyWR2_FD_201032 | JGI IMG/M metagenome (GOLD analysis project Ga0308165, IMG submission 201032) | Phyllosphere microbial communities from UC Gill Tract Community Farm, Albany, California, United States - DLSLW.R2 | ecosystem: Host-associated > Plants > Phyllosphere > Unclassified | place: USA...
CATGAACAAACCGTGGTCTGAAAAGCTGCACGACGTCTCTGATGATGTTCAGCGCGGGTTGCAGAAACTGCGTCAGATTGAAGAAGAGACCGGCCTGACCATCGAGCAGGTGAAAGACATCAACCGTCGTATGTCTATCGGCGAAGCAAAAGCCCGTCGTGCGAAGAAAGAGATGGTTGAGGCGAACTTGCGTCTGGTTATTTCTATCGCGAAGAAATACACCAACCGCGGTCTGCAGTTCCTGGATTTGATTCAGGAAGGCAACATCGGTCTGATGAAAGCGGTAGATAAATTTGAATACCGTCGTGGTTATAAGTTTTCCACTTACGCAACCTGGTGGATTCGTCAGGCAATTACCCGCTCTATCGCGGATCAGGCGCGCACCATCCGTATTCCGGTGCATATGATTGAGACGATTAACAAGCTCAACCGTATTTCTCGCCAGATGCTGCAAGAGATGGGCCGCGAGCCAACGCCGGAAGAACTGGCTGAACGCATGTTGATGCCGGAAGACAAGATCCGTAAAGTGCTGAAAATCGCGAAAGAGCCAATCTCCATGGAAACGCCAATCGGCGACGATGAAGATTCGCATCTGGGTGATTTCATCGAGGATACTACCCTCGAGCTGCCGCTGGACTCTGCGACGACCGAGAGCCTGCGTGCTGCCACTCACGACGTTCTGGCTGGCCTGACCGCCCGTGAAGCGAAAGTCCTGCGTATGCGTTTCGGTATCGATATGAATACCGACCACACGCTGGAAGAAGTAGGTAAACAGTTCGACGTAACGCGCGAACGTATTCGTCAGATCGAAGCGAAGGCACTGCGCAAACTGCGCCACCCGAGCCGCTCTGAAGTTCTGCGTAGCTTCCTGGACGATTAATCGGTCCTGGAATTAAAAAAGCTCCCTACGGGGAGCTTTTTTTATGCCGGTACGGAGCCATACCCCGGCGGTTTTCCCTTCATGAAAGAGCGTGGAGATGAGCGAACGGTCAGAACATCATTATCTCCCCCGCACCACCAGCGCCTCATCCAGCTCCCGATAGGCCTCCACCAGTTTATCCAGCGTCGCTCTGTTAAGCCCACTCGGATTGGGCAGCACCCACACCTGCGTCATGCCGATAGTTATACTTTGCTTGCCCCATTGCGCGCCGCGCTGGCTAAACGCCTGCTCGTACGCCTGCTTACCGAGAATCGCCAGCGCCGCAGGCTGATAGTCCTCAATCTTTTTGACCAATTCCCTGCCGCCGCTGCGCAACTCGTGCAAATCCACCTCATTCGCCTGCACCGTGGGCCGCTCGACAAGCATAGTAATACCACAGCGGGTATCCAGCAGATGCTGCTCCTCTTCCGGCTTGAGCAGCCTGTCCGTAAACCCGGCCTGATGAATCACCTTCCAGAAGCGATTCCCTGGATGGGCAAAGTGAAAACCCGTGTGCGCCGATGACTTCCCCGGGTTGATCCCACAGAACACCACCCGTAGCCCGGGCGCAAGAATATCGCTGATCATCCCATTCTCCGATCAATACATCAGCTAGTTAGTATAAAGGATTGATTATGCATTGTTTATAAAAACAGCAGGCAGGTGTGAATGGCTGGATTGCGCGGCGGAGTTACTCTATAATTCACCGCCACGGCCCCTTAGCTCAGTGGTTAGAGCAGGCGACTCATAATCGCTTGGTCGCTGGTTCAAGTCCAGCAGGGGCCACCAAACACAGCAAGGGCTGGAGAGAAATCTTCGGCCCTTTTGCTTTCTCGGGGATATGCCGGGGATATTTGCTCCAACTATTAAAGTGTTTTGAGAGTCTGCCCATACGCCTTGCATCAGCAAGACGCAGAGGATTTGGTAAAACTCGAGCCGACCTGCTGCAAAGTGGCACACCCGCTGAACAACACGATGAGCTGATGCGTATGCTTAGCCCCAGGAATCACTATGTCCGCTTCCCACTCCCACCACGCGGCCGATTCAGGGCAGCGCTTTTATAACCCTTCCTAAAACCCCCCTCAGCCAATTCAGAGGCATATCGTTATCGGATTTTTTATGCCACAGCAGCGAGAGCGGAATCTCCGGCGTCTGTACCGGAACCGGGCTACAGCGTAAGCCGTAATGAGTCACCCAATCGGCCGCCAACCCAGACGGGACGGTCGCTAAAGCCGGTATGCGTTTCAAAAGAGGCGGTAAGGAGGAAAAATGCGGCGTAACGTAACGCACCTTTCGTGATTGCCCCTGCAATGCTAATTGATCGTCAATGGCGCTCCACGTCGATCCGCGATAAGACACCAGGACGTGATCGTGCTCCACGTAATTTTTCAGCGTCAGCGGCGCTTCCAGCGAAAGCTGTTCCGGGTGCCAGAGCGTACAAAAGTTGAGTGAACGGATATTTTCGCGCCTCAACGTAGCAGCGGTGCTCTGCCCCACCGAAATCGCCAGATCTATCTCCCTTTGCAGCACTTGTTGACCATCCCGAAAAGGGTCGCTGGCACTGACCTGCAGAGTGATCCCCGGAGCCTCACGTATGACATATGCCTGCAATTCCGGCATCAGCCAACTTTCAACCCAGTCGCTCATACCCAGCCGAAAAACATGGCTTGCACTCGCCGGTGTGAATGACGGTGGCTGAAAAAGGACATGCTGCATCTGTTCCATTAAGGGCCCGAGTTCAGCGATTAGCGCTTCGGCGCGCGGCGTCGCAATCATGCCGCCTGCGGTGCGAACAAACAGTGGGTCGCTAAACATTTCACGCAGTCTCGCCAACGCATTACTGACCGCTGGCTGCCCCAGATGCAATTTTTCGGCGGCACGTGACACGCTGCCTTCGCGCTGCAGGACTAACAGCACCGTCAGCAAATTCAGATCGATACGATGAAAATCATTTTCTCTGATAGTGAACATTATCTTAATCAATTTGAGTGATAGTGATGGACTCAGGATACTGCTCAGGACATTCAAATAACATTGAGTAGGACAATTTTATGAAAATGATACTGGCACTGATGACGTCACTCCTCTTTTCCAGCCCGCTCCTGGCAGCCACGCAGGCTAACCCTCTGGATGAACAGGCTCCCGGGTATTATCGGATGACATTGGGAAAACTGCGCATCACCGCCGTATCTGACGGCACGGTGACGGTTCCATTGGATAAACTGCTCACCAACATCTCACCGGACACATTACGTCAGGCGATGGCCAAAGATGCCATGACGCCGCAAGCCGAGACGTCGATCAATGCGTACGTTATTGACGATGGCAAAAAGCGTATTCTGGTGGATACCGGTGCAGGCGATCTCTTCGGCAGCGCGGGGGGACATCTGCAGACCAATCTCGCCGCCGCAGGCTATCCGGCTGATTCGATTGATGCCGTATTGCTTACCCATATTCACGCCGATCACTCCGGCGGAGTATCACGCTCGGGCAAACCTGCTTTTCCAAACGCTGACGTGTATGTGGACAAACGAGACGTAGAATTGTGGCTTAATCCGTCCAACATTAAGAAGGTGGAGGCTAGCCAGGCACACACGTTCGCGGAGAGTGAGAAAACCCTTCGCCCGGTCATCAATGCCGGTCGGTTGAAAACCTTCATGGCACCTGCAACGCTTCTGGAGGGAATCCGTGCTGAATCTACCGCGGGTCATACGCCAGGTAGCGTGCTGTATCGTGTGGAGAGCGAAGGCCAGACGCTGATCTTATGGGGCGATATTATTCACGCCAAAGCAGCACAAATGCCCGATCCGCACGTCGCAATCCACTTTGACGTCAATCGCCAGCAGGCAGTCACAACGCGGGAGAGCGTACTCAAACAAGCTGCAGATCAGAACGTTTGGGTCGCTGCCGCACATATTTCGTTTCCAGGGCTGGGCCACGTGAAGCATGAAGGCAGCGGTTACCGCTGGGTGGCAACAAATTATACGACCCAGCTCGCCCGATAGCGTCTTCACTCTGTACGAGTAAAAGTACAGGATCCCGGAAAACCGCTTCCTCATACATATTCAGCACAGGAATGTGGTTTTCCGGCGGTGACACAAAGACGGAAGTTAATGCGCAGGAATTCGGGCAATCACTTTGATTTCGAAATCAAATCCCGCAAGCCAGGTCACGCCAACGGCGGTCCAGTTTGGGTAAGGGGGATGCGGGAAAATAGCCTGCTTTACCTGCATGATGGTTGAAAATTGATTTTCCGGATCGGTGTGAAAGGTGGTGACATCAATCAGATCGTCAAAGGTACACCCCGCTGCAGCAAGCGTTGCTTTCAGGTTATCAAACGCCAGCTGCACCTGAGCGGCAAAATCAGGCTCTGGCGTGCCATCGGCGCGGCTGCCTACCTGGCCGGAAACAAACAGCAAATCACCGGAACGGATCGCGGCAGAATAACCGTGTTCTTCATAGAGAGCGTGACGGCTGGCAGGGAAAATCGGTTCGCGCTTAATCATAGGATATCCTGTACTTTGACCAATGTAAGAAAACGTCAGCGCAGCACGGACAGATGATTTAATATACGCTGCGTATGTTGAATTAATAACACATACGCACCGTATGTCAAATGAAGATGGAGAAGGTATGGTGTCGAAACGTCGAACTGAAACGATGGAAGAAAACCGCGCAAAGTTAGTCATGGCAGCGCGAAAAGCCTTTGCAGAAAGAGGCTTTGCCGCGTCATCCATGGATGAATTAACGGCCAGCGTGGGCCTGACACGCGGGGCGCTCTACCACAATTTTGGCGATAAAAAGGGATTGCTGGCCGCGGTTGTTGCCCAGATGGACGGTGAGATGGCGCAACGTGCCAAAGCTGATGCCGCGCATGCCAGCGACGACTGGGAACGGCTACTGGCTGAAGGCGTCGCCTATATCAAGATGGCGTTAGACCCCGAAGTGCGCCGTATCGTGTTGCTCGACGGCCCGGCCTTTCTCGGGGATCCCGCTCAGTGGCCCAGTCAGAATAATTGTCTTGAATCCACCCGCCAGACTATTCAAAAAATGCTCGAGAGAGGGGTTCTAAAAGCGGTGGATGCTGACGCTGCAGCCCATATGTTAAACAGTGCCGCGATGAATGCCGCACTGTGGGTCGCGGCGAGCAACGATCCCGAAAACGCGCTTCCAAGCATTATTGAGGTCTTTACCCAGCTGGCAAGCGGCTTGTACAAGCCTCCACAAGCATAATGAACAGATGAACCCACATCTGTGCGACTGATGGGGTCTGCCTTTTGAGGTCACGATGACAACATTTTCGTATCCCTACACGCTCCACGATCTTCTCTGTCTTCGTCAATTCAATGAGATCCACGGCGCTTTGCACGCAGAAGCCAGTGATAAAGAGATTGTCGAATGGGCGGAGCGACAGGTTATGCAGGGCAATGACTCTGAAGCATTGCTGATTCTTGCCTCTTTAAATCTGGATAAGCATCCCAATTCAGATGAAGTCAGAATGTATCTCGACCGTTATCTGCGTGAATCGGGCCAAGCTTTGCCGGATGCAAAAATCAGCACGTTGATTTGGCTCAAATTACAGCTGTGGAATATTATTCAGTGTGAAGACGTCAAAGAAGCAGAAACAGTGCTTTATGATTTCGCCATCGCGTATCTGGATTTCCCGCCACCGTTTTTCACCAGAACATGCCGCTACTTTAACTGGCTGTATTACCGTCTCTATGACGATATCGGCGGAGAATATCAAACGTTAGCCTCAGAAATGAGTGACTCCGCGTTGCTGTCTTATATCAAAAGCCATACAACGCCATTTTATCGCGTGCTGTCAGATAACGAGTGGCTGGATTTTCTGACGAGCGAATAAAACAAAACCGCAGCCGTGTACGGTTTCGCATTGGCCTGTCGTCAAATACTGTATTTTTCAGAAGGGAAAATGGACGCTCTGGAGCGTCCAAATTGATGATGGATGATGTTTCAACTCACACCAGAGCGCGGAGTTGCTCACGCATATAGGCAGAAAAATATTCAGGGTTTTTGATCACGATGTGGCTCCCGGACTCAATTTTTTCAGCCCAGCCCGCCACCTTCTGAGTAAAACCGGCATCCCATCCCTCCTGGGCGCCGCGTGCGGTGACATCCTCTGCGCTCGCAGGGACACCTATCTCTTTCAAATACTTAAACATCCCCTTCGCGGTGCTTTCATCCATTGACTGTGGCGCTGATGCGGAGGTATCCATCCCACCAATGAAATCCAATGCTTTATCAATTACTGCAGGCATAGTCTTATCCTTAAAATTAACCACGTAACGAATAAGCTTCTTGTATGGCCCAAATTGACTTTCAATACCAGGAGATCGCTAACACTTTTACATTTAGGGTCAGAAAGGGTGACCTGTTATACCCTCATAACAAGCCACTGGAAGGTGACAGCCAGGCCGGGCAAGCGCCCCATCCTGTGGTAAGTGCGCCACCAAAGACAAAACCCACTTCAAAACTAAAGAAATCCCCCATCGCGCCGATCATCATCCGTGTGTATTATTTCCTGTAGCTGTGACAACAACTAACCTTAACTCAAATACTTAAGCGCCAAAGCGAAAGGCATCATGAGCACACCGATCAAACGGCTAGAAATCATTAAAAATGCCATTGAACTGGAAGATGACGACATCATCCTGAGCCAGCTGGCACGACTGAGAAGCGAAGCGTTTGATGACGAGCTGTTGGCGATCGTCACGGCGCTTGAGAATCAAAACTATACCGCGGCAATGGCGGCGATCACCGCATGGTTGCAGAGCCAGCGGGCGATGACGCAGTGGCGCGATCCGCAGGTTGCTGCGAGCAAGCTTGAACTTAAAGCGCTGGAAGAGCGCCTGCGCGACCTGATTGACCGTCGTAATGCGCGCGTTCAGCAGTTGGATGAGTTCAACGATCTCTATTTCTCCCGTCTCGGCCCGCTGATGTCGCAAATCCTTCAGCTGCGTAAAACGCTCGCAGAACTGAATCTACGCCGTCAGCAAGCGGAAGCGCGCCGTCGCGAAGAGGATTATCGTCGCTGTCAGCAATATATGTCGCAGGCCGTCGAGGTGCTGGCGACGCTGACACAGCGCTGGCGTGAACTGCCGGCCGATTCCGTTCTGGCCGCCGAGACGCGGAAACTCTTGCAGCAGCAAAGCGACCTGATTGCCAATTTGCTGGCCGAGGCGCAAGAGCTGGAAAGGGGCTTAACGCGTGAAGAAGAAGAGGAACCGGCGCGTCAGGCACGCGACGAAGCCAACGAAGAGTACGAAAAATACCGCGAGCAGCATCACGATGCCGAAGTGCGTCTGCGCAAAGGCAAAGCGCTGTCGGAAGAGGATCAGAACGAGCTAAAACGGCTCTGGCGTCAGGCGAGTAAACTGTGCCACCCGGATCTGGTGGCGGACGATCTTAAAGACGAAGCCAACACCATGATGGTGCAGCTCAATCAGGCGAAACAGCGCGGAGACGTGAAAGCGATTCGCTCACTGGTCGCCCGTCTGCAACAGGGCTTTGAGCCGATAATGGCTAGCGACAGGTTGAACGATCTGGAACGTATTCGCAAAAAGATGGCGCAGGTTCGCGAGCAAATTGACACGCTGGTCAGCGAGCTGGCCGAGCTGGAAAAAGAAGAATCCTGGCTGCTGGTCTCCACGCTGAACAATATGGAATCCTATTTTAACCAGCAGGAAAAGGCGCTGCGCGAAGTCCGCACAGCGCTTGAGCTTCAGGTCAACGAAGCGCAGCTGGATTCCGCAGCTTAGCTACTTTGCGTGCCAGTACGCGCTGGCACGCACCAGCTGCTGATCAATCGCGTCGGTTTCAAACTGGCGGCTCAGGTTTTTAACCACCTTCCCTTCCCCGGTCAACCAGATGAAGTAATCCTCTGCTGGCACGCTCAGCGTTGCCAGATGGTCAGCCACTGCCTGCTCGCTGTGACCCACAATCCAGGTAATCTCAAACTCGCTCAGGTGCGCCAGATAGTCTTTGTAAGACGCATCGCCCACGGTGACGACGGCATGAATCTCGGGACGGTTCGGCAGTTGCGCAATCGCTTCGAGACGGCGGCGCAACGCTGGCATTCCTGATTCATCGCACACGTACAATTGCCATGCGTAATCTTCCGGCACCACCAGCGAGCCGCGCGGGCCGCCGATGGTGAGCTTATCGCCCTCTTTCGCCTGGACAGCCCAGTTGCTCGCCAGGCCCTCCTCGTGAACAAAGAAATCCAGCACCAGCTCGTGGCGCGCCTCATCGTACAGCGGCGTGTAGTCGCGCGCCTGCGGGCGTACGCCATCCCCCCAGTCGATGCCTTCGTCGGTCACCACCGGCGGAGAAAACGTCGTACCAGGAGCCGGGAAAAAGACTTTGGTGTGGTCGTCAAAACCCTGGGAGCTGAAGCCTGCCAGAGCCTCGCCACCTAAGACAATGCGCTGGAAACCAGGACTGACACGCTCTACGCGCAGCACGTTTAGCTCGCGAAAACGCAGTTCATTACGGACACGTTGTGGATAGCGGGTTGATGTCATTTCTCTGCCTTCAAATGTGAATACGATATATCTAAATAGGTTTTAAATGATAATGATTGCTAACAACCCTGATTGCAAGTCTTTTTTGATACAGTTAATTCCGTGAAAAAGCGCAATGCAAAAATCTAGTTAAAACAATTAAATTCAAAGAGTTAATCAATAAACCGCAAAGATAATTGCTATTCCTTATAATTTAGATATAAATTAGATATATCAAATTAAGGAGAGAAATCATGAGACACTCACACGACGATGGCGACAGAAGTCACCACCACCACGGGCGCGGCGGGGAACATCACGGCGGCGGCGGACGCCGTCAGCGGTTCTTTGGTCACGGAGAGTTAAGACTGGTGATTCTGGACATCCTGACGCGTAATGCCAGCCACGGCTATGAGCTGATCAAAGAGATCGAGAGCATGACGCAGGGGAATTACACCCCCAGTCCCGGCGTGATTTACCCTACCCTCGATTTTTTGCAGGATCAGGCGTTTATCACCATTTCGGAAGAAGAAAACGGGCGCAAAAAGATCGCCATCACCGTTGCCGGGCAGCACTGGCTGGATGAAAATCAGGAACATCTGGAGCACATTCAGACGCGTATTAAAGCGCGCTGCGTAGGGTTCCAGTTGCGTAAAAATCCGCAGATGAAACGGGCACTGGACAACTTTAAAGCAGTGCTGGACCTGAGGGTAAATCAGGGAGAAATCAGCGACGCACAGATCAAGCAGATTATCGGCGTAATCGACCGTGCGGCGCTGGAGATCTCCCAGCTGGATTAAGCCAACGCGTCCTCGCGCACGCGGAACACTTTGACCAGCTCTTTCAGGTGCATGGCCTGATCGTTCAGGGATGCCGCTGCGGCCACAGACTCCTCCACCAGCGCGGAGTTCTGTTGGGTGGTCGAGTCGATCAGACCAATCGCGCTGTTGATCTGCGAAATGCCTTCGGTCTGTTCGTGGCTGGCCTGGCGAATATCACGCAGGATCAGATCCATCCCTTCCACATTTCCGACCATACCGTTAATCAGCGCGCTGGCTTTTTCGACCAGGCTCATGCCGTCCTGAGTCTGGCTGCTTGAGCTTTCGATTAACTGGCGGATTTCACTGGCTGATGAGGCGCTCTTCTGCGCGAGTTGGCGGACTTCACCTGCCACCACCGCAAAACCACGACCGTGCTCGCCCGCTCGCGCCGCTTCCACCGCCGCATTCAGCGCCAGAATATTGGTCTGGAAAGCAATGGCGTCAATGAGGTTGATGATGTCGGACATCCGGTTGGAGGTTTCGTTAATCAGGCGCATTTTTTGTGTCACCTGCTTCATCATCTCGCCGTTGCTTTTCACCACGGTTGCCGCATCTGCGGAGAGGTTCGTGGCTTCGCCCGTATGCGCTGCCGTGTTTTTCACCGTCGCGGTAATCTGCTCCATCGAGGCAGCAGTCTGCTCAACAGAGCTGGCCTGCTCTTCGGTACGCGCTGCCAGGTCCTGATTACCCGCCACAATCTGCGCTGCCGCGCTGGAGATATTCTCCGAGCCGGTTTGCACCTGTTGCACAATCTCCAGCAGACGCGTTTTCATTTCCATCAGCGCGTGAAGCAGCAGACCCGTTTCGTCTTTAGATCGCGTGGTGATATTGCGCGTCAAATCGCCTTCTGCGATGGCTTCTGCAAAAGAGACCGCCTCGCCCAACGGACGCGTAATGGAACGCACGATAAACCAGCCAATCGTGCTGCCAATGATCACGCTGAGCACCGTCAATAGCACCAGCAGCAGGCGGTTAGATTTAAAATCACTGTCGACCTGCTGACCCGCGTTTTGCATCTCGTTGTTCTGCACCGCGATCAGCTCCTGTACTTTCGCCTTGTAGGCTTGTTGCAGGTCCACGGTTTTGGTCATCATTTCCTGGATTGCGCCCGCACGGTCGTTGTTTTGCACGGCCTGTAAAATACGGTAACGGGAGTCCAGATATTCCTGACGCACTGCAGCGATGTCTGCCAGGATTTGCTGCGATTTTTTATCTTCCAGGGAGCGATTCAGGTCGGTGAGGATCACGGTGATACGCTCGCTCAGTTCTTTCAAATGCTGCTGAGACTGTTCCGTATACCGCCCCTGTTCGTCCAGCAGCATGATTTGCTGAGTGCTCACAAACTCCTGGAAGTTTTCGATTAACTGATTGGCTTTCACCGTTGTTGGATAATCGCTGTTAATGATGGACTGCATCCCGTTATTTGCTCGGTTCTGGCTCATGAGCGACAGGCTGGCGCTCACCACCATGAGTAAAATTAAGAACCCAAAAGCCAGAAATAATTTCGTGCCGATCTTTACGCCATGTAAAAACATATATACTCCATCAATGTGATTATTTCTCAGACGATCAGCGTTATCGGTAACTTACGCGCTAACTTTATGACTTTGATCGTTTTTATATTTCATAACCCTAACGATGGATAGGCGTAATCTATTAATAATCGCCCATTGATCGATACAGAACCCTAAGTCCTGCTCTTTTTGAAATAGCGTTCGGGTAAGTTTGCTTAGGTTGGGATATAAAACTGACGCACTTTTTTTAGTTATTTAATATTAAATCAACAATAATCAATAAATATCACAACGCTATTTGCAACGTAAAAAGCCGTTTATTCCATACGAAATAAACGGCTTATTGGAACATAATTTCACTTAGTGGAGCACGGTAACCGCATCCTCAAGACGGCCTGCACGCTGCTTCACCATCGCCGAAATGCGCGCGCTTTCTTCGACCAAATCGGCATTTTTCTGCGTAATGCTGTTCAGCTCCGCCACCGCACGCGTCAGGTCTGAAAGTCCGGTGGCCTGTTCCGACGTTGAATGGCTGATTTGCGCGATCAGGCGCGTGACGTTTTGCACCTGCTCGACGATGTCATCCATCGTGCGCCCCGCAGCATGAACCTGATCGGACCCCGACTGCACCTTGCTGGCGCTGGCGTCGATCAGCTTGCGAATATCATTGGCAGCATTGGCGCTGCGGCTCGCCAGATGACGTACTTCACCCGCCACGACGGCAAAACCTTTCCCTTGCTCCCCCGCGCGTGCCGCTTCAACCGCCGCATTCAGCGCCAGAATGTTAGTCTGGAAAGCGATATCGTTAATCAATTTGGTAATTGAACCGATGCGCTGGGTGCTGTCGGCGATTTCGTCCATTGTTTTCACCACGGTCTGCATCGCATTCCCGCCTTCGGAAGCCGCACCGCTGGCCACCATCGAGAGTTTGTCCGCTGCCGCGGCAGTTTCGGAATTGCTCTGCACCGATGCGGCCATTTGATTCATGGTCGCCACCGTTTGCTGCACATTTTCTACCGTCTGACGGGTGCGATCGTTCAGGTCTTCATTGCCTTTTGCCAGACGATCGCTGCCATCGCGCACGCTCACTACCTGGTTTGACACGTCATTAATCAACCAGCGGCACATCAGGCCTAACTGGCCGATGGCGCGCAGGGTTAATCCCAGCTCATCGCTGCGATTAAGATGCTCCACGCTGTTGCGATCCCCCGTGGCAACCTTTAGCGCCTGACGCGCAACGTTTTCGACCGGACGCACAATTTGCTGCTCAAAGAGCACTGTGCCGAGCAGCATCACCGCTGCGCTCACGCCCAGTGCTGCCCAACTGGCATTCGTCGCGATCAGCGACACAATGAGCATGGCAAATAATGCCGTCATCACACCGCGCACGCGCCAGCGCAGCGGCATCGCCGGTAATTTCCCCAGCCAACCCTTACTGACCACCAGCCCTTTGTGTACACGCTTATTGCATCGTCCTTCGTTGAGGGCTTTGTAGAGCGGTTCGACGGCCGCGATCTCCTCCACTTTGGCTCGGGTACGAATAGACATATAGCCTGTCACATGCCCGCCACGCACCATCGGTACGGCATTGGCTCGCACCCAATAGTGATCGCCATTTTTGCGACGGTTTTTAACAATTCCGCTCCACGGCTCGCCCTGTTGCAGGGTGAACCACATATCAGCAAAGGCCGCTTTTGGCATATCCGGATGGCGCACCATGTTGTGCGGTTGTCCCATCAACTCTTCCAGTTGGTAGCCACTCACTTTCACGAACGTATCGTTAGCGTGAGTCATGTAACTGTTGAGATCGGTGGTGGACATCAAGGTGGTATCGTCGTTCAGAGGATATTCATTCTGAGTGACATACGTTTGAGAGGACATTATGGCTATACCTTGCAGGTTATTTGATTGTTAATTTTGTGTCTTGATCCTTTTTCGGCGGTTACCAATTTATCTTTAGTTGTTAAAATTGATCCAGATCGCAATTTGCGTTTAAACCGCACTTTTTGTACGCTTTTATAATTAATTGATTTGTAATACTTTACCGAAGAAATTACCCACAAAGACCTAACTGTTAAGCACTCCTTAATAAGGTGGAAGTGCACTACTACAGTGCAATTGACCTGATTAGGAGCAAATGCCCGCTAAAAAAGCCCACCGGCAAACCGCGAATTCACTGCCCGGCGCGATTAAATTTTGCGCAACATTATTTTAACCTGGCGTTTATCCCGATTTTCAGCGTGCCCCCAGATGTGGCGTAATCCCTGCAATAATTAAGTCAGTATCATGTGATACGCGATACCCCGGAGCTTATTTTGAACAGGTTACCTTCCAGCGCCTCGGCTCTCGCCTGCACCGCGCACGCACTGAATCTCATTGAAAAGCGAACGCTTGATCATGAGGAGATGAAACAACTTAACCGAGAGGTGATTGATTACTTCAAAGAACATGTGAATCCGGGTTTTTTAGAGTACCGAAAATCTGTTACCGCTGGCGGGGATTACGGAGCCGTAGAGTGGCAAGCGGGAAGTCTGAATACGC
>Ga0308165_1004674_pt1 | contig 13314 bp, 12 predicted proteins | sample PhyWR2_FD_201032 | JGI IMG/M metagenome (GOLD analysis project Ga0308165, IMG submission 201032) | Phyllosphere microbial communities from UC Gill Tract Community Farm, Albany, California, United States - DLSLW.R2 | ecosystem: Host-associated > Plants > Phyllosphere > Unclassified | place: USA...
AGCTCATAACGAATCCTCCGTTGAATTTTGTGTGGTAACTCTATTCTACACGAGGCCGTTATGGGTTTTTTTGTGTTTTCAGCTAGGTGTTGCACTTAATATTACAATTCGTCACATATAAAAAGATCCCTTCAAAATTAGACAGTTTGATTATTCCAACTGTCTAATTTTTGTAGGAACATATCATTTCGAGTTAGCCTCTATTAATATATCTTTCTGTTTTATGCGTTCTTAGGAATTACTCCGTGATAGTTACATCTTGTATCAACCGATTCTTTTGAGCATTATTATCTTTAATGATCCCTTGATAGGTGATAGTTTCATTCTTCGTATCTACTACCGTGACTTGGAAATCCGAATCATTGGTTTTAGCCACGTGGTACAGCTTGTCTTGAACATTCATCGTATAAGAACCGTTGAATTGATATTTAAATTGTCCTTCTACACCATGATTTTTCACCTTATCTGTTTTAAAATCATACGTTTTCCATTCAATTACTTTACTATCTTCTGAGCTATAACCATAGGCAACTAAAGTACGGTTATCATAAGAAGCAGTAAAAATTCCCTCCATTGCGTAAGGGTCTAGTGCTTTCAAGCGTTTTGTTTTGTTTCCGCTGTCTAAATAATATCCGCTATCCTTCTCGACTCCTTCTGAATCGTATGTGACTTCTCGATATACCAAGCCATATTCATTGACTGCAATGTAGTGACGTTCGTGGTTCTTCCTAATCTCTTCCGACTTTAGGGTTTTTATTTCACCGTTAGCAAGATTTAGCTTAATTACACTAGACGTTTCTTTTGTTCCATGATCACTCCGTTGGACATATACATTCATTGCATCCTGATTAAATACTTGTACATCAGATGTTTCGCGGTCCGGTACCGTAAAGTTGTGAAAAAACTTCTTTTCAAATTGCTTGCGAGTACTTTTATCATACGAATGATACAACAGTTTAGAGTCTTCAATTTGGATTCCGTATGTCCGAACACCTATTTCACTCGTATAGACATCTTCATTTGAAATAAAGCGATAAAAGTCTGCTGGGAAGTCTGCTGCATAGCTATTGAACAAACCTGTTAGATAATTCTGCGCTTGATTATCTACTGTCCCATCTAACTTAATATTGTATTGCGTCGGTTTGATGTCTCCATTTTCGATTTCTACACTCATCTTTTGCAATTCTTTTGTATTTTCACCTTGTATAGTTGCAACCTTATAATCTGATCCTTTGATACTGGCAGCATAACCAAAGTAGCTTAATAACGTGATCCCGGTAATTCCTCCAACTAATAACATTTCTCTGTATCGTCTCATGTCTTCCTCCTTCTATGCTTTTAAATAGAAATTTTATAACTCAACAAACGAACACACTTCCAACTGATGTATACAAAATATGAACCAATATAGATTAAGTAGACAAATACTTGATGATTCGGAATAAGAATTCTTGTCATGTCGAATAGGTACTGCAGGGCAATCAGTGGAACAATGAGAAGCGCAATGTCTTGGATAATCTTCAACATCGCTCTTCCTCTCCGATAGGATCGTTCCGTCAAGACTACTAAAAAGATTAAAGTAATGACAAATAGGGAGAGGGCTATGATGACGAACGTGTCAATGATATTAAAGGTGTAGAGCATGTTGATAGCCGTAGCCTCACCAGTAATCTTTGAAGCGACTTGGAGGTTTTCTGGCAACAGCCATTCATACAGACGACGACTAAAAAGGATGGTAATCCACTGTATGCCTAGGAAGCTACACACAAACATTAAAACGGTCGATAATTTAGATAAGAGAATGGCCAATCGTTTTCCCGGTAGCATCAATAATCGATAGATGTACTTTGATTCTCCGTACCAATCGCGGTACCAGATTTGAAAGGCATACAAAATGGTGAACATCATACCGATTGCCATCATGTATTTGAAATAATCCGTAGCGTCACCAAACTGCAAAGGTCCATTGAGTTGCTCGATGGCTTCAAGTTCTGTAAGCCGTTCTTTTTTCATTAAATTTTCTAACTTGGATTGATAATGAAAAATTTGATACAGGACAGAAGCAATCTCGATGATGATCAGTGTCATTAATATCGTGACATATAACTTCATACTTCGTTTGATTTCTTCATTCGTCAGCATTAAATATTTTTTCATGTCTGATAGACCTCCCGCATCCGATCCTGCACCGATTTCCCATAAAGTTCTCGCATTTCTTCCGTATCGTCCTCTTGAATGATGACTCCATCTTGTAAAAAGATGATCCGATCAATCAGGTGTTCTACTTCGGCAATCTCATGAGTCGTCATCAATATACCCTTACCTTCCATGTAATGACTTGAAAAGATCCAAGCGATTTGCTCTTTCGTAAACAGATCAATCCCAGCTAGAGGTTCGTCTAATAATAAATACGGACGGTCCATCGCAAATCCAATCAAGAGATTTACCTTCGCTTTATTTCCTTTAGATAAGTGAGTGATTTTGTCTACTGCATTTAATTTAAAGAATGCCATCAGCTCGTCTGCCACTTTCTGATCCCACTCAGCATAATAATCTTGCATATATGACATGGCTTCTCCAATCGTCATATATCCTGGCATAGTAGAAAGGTCCGGTACAAATGCGATACTGTCCTGTCTATCCTGCCCATCCACCAATACGGTTCCAGCATCTACTGGAATCAAACCCATAATCGCTTTCAAAATCGTAGACTTTCCTTCCCCGTTTAATCCAATTAAACAGGTTAGTTGATTTAAAGGAACATGGAAAGACACTCCATTTAATACAGCATTCTTTTGCCCATATGATTTTTTTAATCCTAAAACTTCAAGCATCTATTTCACCTCTTTTTCGAATAGTGTACTCTCTTTTAAAATGAACTATTATGTCATTTAGCGGAACTTCAATCATGTGAATTGCGTCTACAAATTGCTTGACTGCATCATCTAAAAGTTCTGTTCTCACACGATCAATGATTGCTTGATCCATCGTAATTTTACTCGGTACATTACGTTCTGTCGTAATCAATTGTTGTTCCTCCAGTTCTCTATATACTTTTTGAGCCGTGTTCGGATTGATCTTGAGCTCTGTCGCTAATGCTCGGCGCGACGGAATACTTTCTCCGCTTTTGAACTCCCCTGTAACGATACGTTTCTTGAACCAATAAAGGACTTGAATATACACTGGGCTACGCTGATTAAACTCCAATCCCTTCACCTCGCTTCGCGACACACTGTATTAAAACAGTAATACACTTTATAACTGTATCATGAGACTAGTACACTACGAAGTCAATGATTTTTTAACATAGTTTTTTAGCGGATTACTTTTTATATCACTATCTGTTTATTAGAGGATGGGTGATCGGAATAAATAAAAGTCCTTGAACTTTGAATCGATTCAAGGACTTCTCTTATGTATATAAGTTAATTTTCATTGTTGTCATCACAGCAAAAGGAATGAATTTTCGCGGATTTAGAATCTGAACTGTTTCTATAATTGCTCGATGCACACTCCTCTTTCTTATATCATTTTCTTGTGGTAACGAATTTTAACTTGAAGACAGGATGTTCATTCGATACATCATTCATTACTTATGTTTGAGGAAGACACCACTTCCTACTTCCTCTATTCCTCTCATTTTTGATTCCATGATGAAGGAGTTCATTCTCTTATACAGCACCTATTCCTAGCCTATTATTAGCATCTTATTCTGTAGTAGTAAGTGTAATAGTACTATTTTTGAAAATAAACTTAGTTTAAAGAAAGGAATAGATTATAGAATATGAGTGCATACACCCTCTCATAGTTCTAGTTTTACGAATTGGAACTCCTTTGCATGTAATATTTTGAAAATCCTCTTACGAATTTACATGATTTTGTTTTCTTTTGCTTTTTTAAAAGTAAAATGGATAGGAAGTCCTTATTATATCCACCTTAGGAGGTGAAAATATGCGCTTAAAAAAGATTGTATTATTATGTAGTCTTGTTATCCTTTATTTTATTTTTTTAGTCGTAACGTTATGGAGTTTTATCGGTTTACTGCTTTCCCTCATAGGACTGTATTATTACTGGAAACCAACGCGTAGAAGAAAACTCAAGTATCCCCTTTTCGTCGTTTGGTTAGGAGTCATCGTCGCTTTTATAATTGCCGTTTATGCAGTACCTGAGACTGTGTCTGAAACCAAAGCACTCATTTCCGGTTCTTCTTCAGACAAAAAAATAGCGGCATTGAAAAAACAAAACAAAGAGTTAAGCTTATCTTTAAAGAAAACACAATTTGAATTAAAAAAAGAAAAAGAAGGAGTCAAGAAATTAAAAGAGATGCTCGAATATGAAAAAGAATTGCGTCTTCAAACTGTAGACAGTTATCAATCTGAATCAGATAAGCGTTCAAAAGCCGAAAGTGATTTGGAGGAAGAAATCAGCAAACGTGTTGCTGCCGAAGAGAAAATAGCAGAGCTCGAGTCTTCGCTAGCAGACATTGGAGCATTACAAGCAGATATGGAAGAATCATCTAACGAAGAATACATAGAAGAAGATTTAGAAGAAGTGACAGACACAGAGTATGATCCGTTTGGTACCGATCGTGATTGCAGTGATTTTTCAAGTCCACAAGCTGCACAAGATTTTTATCTCGCTGCTGGAGGTCCAGTAGATGATCCACATGATCTAGATCGTGACCATGATGGCAATGCTTGTGACTGGAATTAATGGAAAACTCGCGTTGATCTTCTGCTTTATAACTTAACATTTTACTATTTTTACTTATATGGAATATATGAATCATATGTAATATTACTTCTAAAAAAAAATAGGTGGTTATTATGATGGATCAATTTTTAGCGGATATCAAACACTCTATTTCTATTCAAGCTCCCATTGAGAAGGTATGAGAAAGAATTTCAACTGCCCACTCTTTATCTTAATGGTTCATGCCAAATGACCTCATTGCAAAGCCACGGCATACCATTCACCTGCGGTCATCCTTTGGTTCATCTCCATGTACTGTTTCAACAGTCACTCTAGAAAAAAAGTTATCCTTCACATGGCGACTCAATCTTTACCATGACGCATACTGGAAGGAAAAGTGTTGAAGATCTCGTTCCAAAAGCGAATCAGCTGCATTTAATTGTACGCAATCAGATGTCCCAAGGATGGAAGACAATGCTCGATAAATTACAAGCAAGTTTCTAAAGAGACTGCGATTTTTATATTTAATTAAATCTTATATTTCTTAGTATTCTTATTACAAACGAGTATTTAAAAAGCGTGCGCCGGCGCACGCTTTTTAAATAACTCTTTTCTATATTTTTTGAATTTCCAATAAATGCAGTGTTTTATTTAGTCAAATTCAATTTTAAAATCGAACACAATAAATAAAAAATAGTTCTTCTTAATTACAAGAAAAGCGATCAGACTGAAGACAAAGTTGTGGTTTTTCTCTTGATTGAAAAGAACTGCTTTTTTGTGTGCTTCGAATCGTTTCGCTGCTTAGTCATTCTTACTTGTTTTTCCTTAGGAAGCGATTTTGAGCGAACAAACGCTTTTTCTTTCACGCTTCCGAGGAAAACTCTTGTTTTCACACCACTTTTTATAACTACATAAGACAAAAAATGATTATTTATCTTTTTATTCCAAGATCCTTTAATTGAGAACCACAAGATAGATCCTCTAAAATTCTTCAGCAGTTTCTCTGGATTCTTTTATAATGCTTGTTCTTTCCTTTAGGAATAACTGACCTAAAAATTGACTTTCGGTCATTCCATTTAAAAATCTAGATTCTTCAAGAGATGTATTGTTGTCTTCAATATTATTGAGTGGTAAACGTTTGAATGTATTGAAGTCATTCCCCTCAGACGTAAGTGCTCGGACTTGTAAGCTAGAGCCAAAAGATTTAGTAGATAAGTTTTTATTATTATAGTAATTAATCCTTTTAATTATACTTGTTTGATCACTAGGATCGTCAAAGTACGATTTGTACCATTTAACTTTGGAAGTTTTACTGTATATTTGTATAACACCCGCAATAGTTTTCAGTTGAGTAGCAGTAAATCCTGCAAATCTCCCTACGTATCCATAATGCATATTTCCTAAATTTTCGCCTTTCATTGTGCGACCACTAAAAACGTAGCTGTCAGTCGCTCCATGAGCATACTTGTAATGCCATGGTCCTCTACTCTGCACTTTATTAGCAAAGAAACGGCCTGTTCCACAGGAACGGTTTTATCTTCAATTCTATATTGGTAGACTCTTGTAGCATTTTTTAACATAATTGATGAGAATAAAGAAGTAACGTTTCCTCCTGGATTTACTACACTATAAATACTTACCGTTCCCTCAGCAGACTCTACCTCTTTCAGCTTTAACACTTGAATATGAACTTACAGTAATAGCTAATACAGCTAAAGACGATATTAAAACATTTTTTCAATTTAAGCTCCGCTTTCATTGGTATACGCTATAGGATAATGATATCAACAACTGAAATAGGAGGATAGAAATGAAAAAACGTATTATTAACTTATATCTAGCAACATTCTTGGCATTTTTGTTTATTCACAATTCTTTCTTTAACAAAGATTTTCACTCATTCTTTTTAAACACTTTCTCAATAAATCCTGTTTTATTTTCAATTTTTTTAAGTGCTTTTTTCGTTTTACTTTCTTTTTTAGCAATGTTTAAAACGAATACGAAACAAAAAGTTGGACTCACAATTAATCTTCTAATCAATCTCACTTTTGTAATTATTACTTTAATCATTACATTAGTCGCATTACCATTTTCGTGATTTCAAAAAAAATAGAATTACCTTTACTCTTAAGGAGAAAAATCAAAAAATAGTTCCCTATATCTTTACAACTTGAAGTAAAAAACCTTTTAAAGGAGATGTAGTAGTCAAAATTGTTCTTTAAATTCAATTTCTAATTCATTCCGCATTTTATCTAGTATATTTTTATCAACTTTTTAAAGAAGTTTAGAAATTTCACCTAACCTCTCATTTGAAAATTCTATATTTTCAACATCGACTTCTTTTTCGTGTCATCATTACAAGTTGTTTAACCACAGAAAGATATTCTAAATCATATGCTTCCAAAGAATTATTTGAATAAATATATGCTCGATCTGAATAATTTGCCTTCATTTTTAGTATCAACTGTTCTATAGTGTATTTTTTGGGTATCATTTCAGTCGAATGTATTACATTTTTTAAAAAAAGTATATAACGACTGGAACGATGTAGATATTCTATGCCCCCTCATATTGTATCCTGGCTCATTACGTTCTCTTTCCTCTACTTTGAATAAAAGTTATAACTAGATTGAATCGAATGCTAACATACAAATCTTTCATAAAAAACTCTCGATTTACATTTTTAATTAATGTTAAGTAATCGATTTACTCATGAAATTTAAGCCAATCAATCAAGTTCCACTATCTGTTTTAATTCATCTAGTACATAGTAGATTTTTAAGCAAGCTTGATTAAGAAAAGCATCTCAAATTGAATATGTTCACTAATTTTTTAAAAAAATATGGTAAATGAAATAATAATTTTCTAAAGTAGAACACCTTCGATTTAAGTCAAAGCTTAACTCCGTCTAGTAGCACAAAAACCATTTTGAGAAAAAGAACACAATTCTAGACTCTTGATTGGGGAATAAGCTCATGCTAGAAATAAATTCAATTTGCTCATTTAAAACACTTCTAGGAACTTACTTACAATACAATTGTCCACAATCATGCTTCTGACAAATACATCGTCTCTATACTAATTGAGCGGAATAATAAGGAATTTACAAAAATAATTAATTTATCGACATCGATGTTGGACTGAAGAACTTCGGCACTCTGCCAGAAGTTACGGTGTACAATAACGACAGCGATTTCGGCATGCTCGAGTATAAGATGGACTAGTACATTAAGACTTTATATCGACCTAGTTTTTCTCAACCTGTCGACAACACCACAAAGTGTGAAGTACATTAGCTCGCATGAATGAAGATTCCTACGTTAAGGAATCCACCACGAGCTCGATGTGAAATCAGGAATAAATTTTATGAAGAACGTTGACTACACATTAGATTCTTCAATCGTCGAGACACGAGTCTGTGCTGAAGTGTTCTTACCGTTATATCCTATTACTTAAAAGTCCTATACTTCTTAGTAACGCATAGTTCGATATAGTTCAATGCCTTTAAATTAATACGCGATTCTACCATTTCAGCTTCAACGCAGAGGAGTTATATATACATCAGAGAACGATTTACCTAGAATAATGCAACAGACATTCTAATCATCCCATAACATAAAATAAACAAAAAAAGATTTAGAATAATCGAGAACTACAAATGGGTTAGGAAGTTTTTATAGGAGTCTTCTATGACCGACTTATTGATAATATTTAAAAGTTCATCCGAGCAATTGAATGATCAAAATCTAAGATAAATACTTCCTATAAGAAAAATCTCAGAGTGCCCTAATTTATCTTTATATAAAATTCTTATTGCAGTATTTTATATAAGGCATTTCACGTGAAACATTGATTTAAGCATCTTTATGATTAGCCTTATAGATATCTTAGGAAAAAAGCGTGCGCCGGCGCACACTTTTTATCTAATCTCCTCACCTCTAACAAGACATGCTATGCTAGTTGTATAGAATTAAGGGGGCGATGTATCATGGACTCTACCTCATCCGTCCAACATAGACAACTTGTCGTTTCTCAAGCAGCGAAGACATTGCTAGAGAACGATGTTACAGAACAACTGATCTCCATCGATATCATCGATGTCGAAGCCTATGTAAATCAACTCTATGAAGAGTATTATGAATTTCAAAATGAAGAAGATGTTTATACAAAGCTTCGTTATTATTCATTTAAGAAATTGAAACGGCGCTGGGTACGTGCAGCCGTAAAAAACTATGTTGAGAATAAAGGTCCAATGAAAGAACTACGAGGCCTTCATAAAATGTATCTCGAATATTGGGATATTGCGGGGAAAGAAGGATTTCAACGAAAGTTCTCTGCTGATAGTGTTGAGAAATTAATGCAAGAGCATGTACAGGAACTTGAAGAATGGGCCGAGAATAATAATTTACTCATTCATACCTACCCACACTGGGGACAAAAAACGAAAAATCAACAAACTACGACGATGCGGACAGATATTTTAATGGTCATTGGAGAGGTTGCGAAGGAATTGCAACGAGCGCAACCGAAGGCACATGTTGCCACTTCTACTTCAATTACTGTGCCATTTTTCGGAATCGCTGATCGTATGAAGAATACGACAGAAAAATTCAGTCAGGGTGAAAGCATGTTGAGTGATTTATCCCTTGACCTACATGACTATTCCGCTGTTATACCTAAATATAAACAAGGTGTACCGACTAATTTATCTGTGCTTGTAAGTAACGAATTCATTGCTGAGCTCGAGGGAAATGTACCGGATCTTGATGCACGCGATTTCGAAGCACTTAATGAGATTCTGTCTTATCGAGATGTAACCTTCCAGACTAGTCGAAAAATTGTTTTTCCGATTTCGAAACTCGTCAAAAAGATTTATGGAAACGATAGTGGTAAGAGCTACACTCTTACAACACAGCGTCTTGTAAAGCTCGGTTATTATCGTGTTGCAGTTAGAAGTGAAGAAGGCGATCTTTCAATTTTTGGTCTCTTTTCTTCTGTCAAAATTAGCGGAGCTTCTTCTATTAAACGGGACACTCAAATCACTGTCACAGTTTCTGAAGAAGTCTATGATGATCTATTGAAACAACAGATCATTAGTATTTACGGGGAACAAATTGAGCGACTAAAAGGGAGCTTTGCTTATCATTTATCCTTTGTTCTTCAAAAAGAACGCTTAAGTTCCTACCAACTGAACGAAGAAATGCCAGCAAAACGCCACTGGCGTCAGTTCACACATTCTATCCGATTTAATAAAAGTCGGAAGGCAGAGAACTTGAAAGAGCTTGAACTAAACTTGGATCGTATTAAAGAACTCGATTTCATCATCCGAGACTGGCATCGGTCTGGAGATTACTATTTCTTGTACTTCCATCCATTAGAACGCTGGGAACACCATGATCGCAGTAATGCACTTCTACTTTAAGTATGTGTTAGTTAAATTTAAGATTGAGTGTATTGCAAAACAAATCTAGGAACAAACAAGAAGAGCGTACGAGACTTTTGAACTGCCCCATAAAAGTTGGACATAAAAATCCAACTTTTATGGGGTGTTTTTTATGGCCAAATATACGAAGGCATTTAAGATCAAGGTCGCTGAACGTTACCTGGCGGGACGAGATGGATACAGGAGCTTGGCGAAAGAACTCGGGATCACACATGAACGGATCCATGTGTGGTCGCGTCTCTATGAGCGTTGGGGAGAGACAATCTTCGATCGTTCCTATACAACCCACTCACCGGCATTTAAATTGGAAGTATTAAACGACATGGCGACCAACAGGCTGTCCGACGTAGAGGCGGCCGTTAAATACCGAATCTCTTCCCCGGGGATGATCTCAAGATGGCGATCGACGTATGAACGGGAAGGGTCTGAGGGCCTGGTCGCCAGACCGAAAGGACGTGCCCCGATGGCGAGACGCAAGAAGAAAAATCCTGAAGAGATGACGGAAGTCGAGAAGCTCAAGGAACGGGTCGAGTACCTCGAGATGGAGAACGCTGCGTTAAAAAAATTGAGAGCCTTGGTTCAAGAAGAGAATACGCGACGAACCGGATCAAGGCGCAAGTGATCGACGAGTTGCGGTCGATCTATCCCGTTCCGGGACTCCTCGACGTGCTCGGTATGGCCCGGAGCGTCTATTACTATTGGCTGACGGGCGAGGATAAGTATGCGGAGGTGAAGGCGGCTATCCATTTCCTCTTCCACGAACACGAGGGGCGATGTGGCTATCGTCGCATCCACGCACTTCTCGAACGCCAGGGCTTCCGGCACGATCCGAAGACCGTGCGCCGTCTCATGAACGATCTCGGTCTCAAGTGTCTCGTCCGCATGAAGCGATACCGCTCCTATAAGGGACGAGTCGGAGAGGTCGCGCCAAACCTTCTCCAACGGGACTTCATGGCCACCGGCCTGAACCAGAAATGGGTGACTGACGTCACTGAGTTCCACCTCTTCGGGGAGACGCTTTATCTCTCGCCGATGATAGACTTAGGAAACCGTGAGATCATTGCCTATACCATGTCGGACCGCCCGACGACATACGGGTTCGTCGGCGAAATGTTGGATCAGCCAATCAGTAAGCTCGACGGTAAAGCCCGACCGATCATCCATTCCGACCAAGGTTGGCACTATCAGTATCGAGCGTTCATCGGTACGCTTCACGAGCACGGCATCACGCAAAGTATGTCCCGTAAGGGCAACTGTCTCGACAACGCAGCCATCGAAAGCTTCTTCGCCGTGCTCAAGTCAGAGTTCCTGTACCTCAAGGAGTTCGATGACATGGACCACTTCAAACGTGAGCTCGAGCGTTATATCGAATACTATAACCATCGTCGCATCAAGAGACGACTAAAAAACCTGAGCCCGGTAGAATACCGCAATCAGGTCCTCAAGGTCGCCTGACAAATTATCTAATGTCTAACTTTTTTGGTTCAGTTCATTTTTCTCGTACGCTCTTCTTGTTACTTATTTCTTAATGCCGATTTAAATGTGTTTCAATCTTTTGTCAGTCTATTTTAAATGTAGTCATTCTTCATTACAGTAGTAAAATTTCACTCCCCTAATCTTTTGAGCACTTATGTGAAAGTAGTTGTTAGGCGGTCCGCTGTGAAAGAACAAATTACCGTAGTACTTTTCAAGAGCCATATTGATTAGTCTTATGTAGTTCAATGCCCATAAATACCTAATAATGATGATAAACAGAACACAAATGAATCCTATGTAAAATAATCGCATCCGAAAAAAGAACGTATGTTCCTATAAAATCTATTGAATCCTACTATATCTCTAACACATTGCACATAAACATTTGTCTAGCTGAAAATTAAATACTGATCAAAAATGTCGAATCCTGTCGTAAAACGACCAATTTTGATTTTTAGTTAGCCCTTTCCATACTAAAATCGCACTTTTTTCAACATTTCAACTCCTTTTGGTCGTTTTAGACCGTACTGAAACGACACTCTGATTGTGTTGGTCGCTAAGTCCCGTACCGAAACAACATTTTAAATGAAATGGTCGCCGAATGCCGTACTGAAACAACATTTATCAAAAAAAGCGATCTTTTGAGAAAAAAATTTGAGTTCTATTTTTTCTATACTGGTCGCTAGATACCGTACTGAAACAGCACTTTTCACTATACTGGTCGTTAAATCCCGTACTGAAACAACACTTTTTACCAATTGGTCGTCAAATCCCGTACTGAAATGACACTTTTGCTTCATTGTCTTTAAAAATTATAGAGCTAAAAAGTACTTCTACGGCGCTACTATGCGATTCTTTGGATTTTGGTCGTTTTTGACCGTACCGAAATGACATGTTTTTTTGCTCTGAAAACGGCTTCACACCAACGTTTTTAACGGTTTGGTCGTTCCTTACCGTACCGTAGTTACATTTTGACAGTTGCTCTTTTGAACAGGATACTAGGTGTAATAGTTCAGAGTAGAGGAGGTGTAGGTATGTCATTCAACCATGAAAATCGTCACGTATTAATTGCCAATAAAGTACTTATTGCGATGAGCGGTCTCACGCGATGGACAAAACGACAAGAAGGTTTTATGTATGAAAAGCACCATTATAATATCCCAGGGCCATTTCTAGCTTTGAAATGGACAAAATCACGAATTCGTCATCTCATCACACTTTTGACTCACTGTGACGATAAAGGGATGCTCTCGCTAATTGAGATCTCACAATTAGCAGAATATGCCCATACTTCCGTTCGTTCACTTCATGATAACCTACGCCTCTTTGAAGAAGTAGGACTGCTACGGTATTCTGTCCATTTCTCTGGGGTCATCTCGATCGAGCTCATTGACTACCTTGCAAACTATCGTGACCTCTTTGAGGAAGCTGGCACATACCAGTCAAAAACCGGCTATACGTCTGTCTGGTGTGAAATGGTTCGTCACCTGATGGAAATCGAACACGTCAATATTTTACGTGTTGCGCTACGTGCATTGGTTCAGGTAGAACGGGATATCCATGTCCAATCTCAGAAACAAGCCACACTTACCTATGATGAAGTGAAAGGGTTCCTGCCACGCTATTGTGGCCATCGTCTTGCCGTCAAAGGCATGCTCGATCAACTTTCACGTCTCTTCCGTGTGCAGCTGATTGAAAATACG
>Ga0308165_1004675_pt1 | contig 13313 bp, 11 predicted proteins | sample PhyWR2_FD_201032 | JGI IMG/M metagenome (GOLD analysis project Ga0308165, IMG submission 201032) | Phyllosphere microbial communities from UC Gill Tract Community Farm, Albany, California, United States - DLSLW.R2 | ecosystem: Host-associated > Plants > Phyllosphere > Unclassified | place: USA...
ACCGGCTTATGTTATTCCACTGTTAGGGGATAAAATTGTGGTGAAAAACACCATTGAGCCTTTGCCGATGATTGACTTATATGCAAGTTACCGTAAAGGTCAAAAGAATCAAGTCATTGACCTGATTTTAAAAATATTGAAAGAACAGTTTTATATGGGATTCTTTTAAAAAATTAAAAACCTAGATGTTGCGTCATGTTTTAAAAAATAAAAGATATCGCGCAACATCACAGTGTTTCATAAAACAATCCTTTGCATTACAACGATTCACAGAACAACAATGCATAAACTGTTTGGGCGCTTTATACTCAATATTTAAAACAACAAGATAGATTGAACAAAAATGATGAAGCTCTATAACAATACTCAATCACGTGGAATGACGCTTTTTCCTTTGCTAAAAGAACTGGCAATTGAAGATCAGATTGAACAGATCCCAGTTCCCTATGAAGACATGCATCAGGCTGAATATTTAAAGATTAATCCCATGGGAAAAGTACCATGTCTGGTCGATCAAGGAATCGTGGTTTCAGAAGTGGCGGCAATATTCACCTATCTGACAGATAAATACAGTGAAAAAGGTTTAGCGCCAGCATTAGATGATCCCAAGCGTGGTGCATATTTGAAATGGATGTTCTTTTGTCATGGCCCCTTGACCGAATATATGGATCTAAAAAGTCTTGAGGTGTCTAAAGAACAAATTGAAAAGAGAAAAACCGGCTTGGCTTTTGGTCATGAGGAAACGTTATTCGCTTTCCTAAAACAGGGCATGCAACAGGCCAATCCATATTTGCTCGGCGAGAAAGTTTCAGCAGCAGATTTATATCTGGCTTACTGGTTAGTCTTTGCCATCTCTTTTAAAATCTTACCTTATCTGGATGAGTTCAAGCCTTTTATTCAATTGATTGGAAGCCGGGATTCGATGAAAGATGTACCGTGGTTTCAAAATTTGAATAGCTAACTTTATTTTTTGTATTAAGTGGAAGAGGAAAAACATTCATAAAAAAAGACCACGCTTTTGCGTGGTCAGATCTCTCAATATCATTCAGTTGACTGATTATTTTACGTGAAGCTTTTTGAATAACTGCTGGCTCACGTGGTCTAAAGTTTGTGGAATTGCAAGCGCTGCCACAAAACGGTCAGGGCGTAAAATGACAACCGAATCTGATGTTTTACCAAACCAAGTACGGATATCGGTACCAATATCACCTAGCGTAATCACGCCATCAAATTTCTTACGATTTTCATTGCCAAACTGAACTTCAGGAATGACCTGAATAAATTTAACGCCTAAATTTTTCCAGACTTGCATGGTGCTATCGGAGAGGCCCCATTTTGGGTCCACGCCCCAGGCAATAATTGCAAAGTCGTTGCCAATCACGTCATCCAATAAAACTTTCTCACCAGACTCAAGTTTCACATGCGGCTGGATAAACATCTTGCCGACTGGCGATTCTTTTTTAGCATCTGCAAGCAATGCACCCTCGTTATATTTCGGCATGGGTTTGAAACGCATTTCAAGCAGATACTGTTTAATCGGCTTGATGTAATTCAATGCGTAGGCAATACCGTCACGGACAAAACCTTGCCATTTTTTCGGTGGCGCAAGCACGTGACCTGCCATCACAGAAAGATCAATCATCGCCTTGGCATGGTCTTTACGTTCAATCTGGTAAGAATCCAATAAATCTGCAGTCGCTTTACCTTGTACCACCAGCGCAACTTTCCATCCCAAGTTGAATGCATCACGCATACCGCTGTTATAACCCTGACCTTGCCATACCGGCATAATATGCGCGGCGTCACCAGCCAGTAAAATCCGGTCGACACGGAATTTATCGGCAATACGTGCATTATGCGTATAGACACGCTGACGGATCACATCAATATTTTCAGCATTCGGTAAGACTTTAGACAGCAATTTTGCGATGTTTTCTGGTTTGCTGAGTTCTTCCTGAGTTTCACCCGGCATGACCATGAATTCGAAACGACGGATACCATGCGGAAGTGCCGCAGACACATAAGGACGTACCGGGTCACAGCATAAGTAAATATGTGGAGTCGCTAAAGGATCATTTTCAATGTCGATCACGATCCATTGGTTCGGTGCGGTTTTACCCTCAAAACCAATATTCAAAGTACGACGTACAACTGAGTTACCACCATCACAGGCAATTAAATATTTTGCTTGAACAGTTTCTTCTTTCTGGTTTTTATCTTGAATCTTAAGCGTTACGCCATTGGCATCTTGGCTAAACTCATTGAGCTGACGCGAAAACAGCACTTCAGTTTTTTCGTATTGTTTTAAGCCTTGTAGTAACACATTGTCTACTTGAGGCTGAATAAATGCGTTACGACGCGAGAAGCCAAATTCACGGGTGAGCGGCTGAATATCTGCGAAACAACGACCTTTTGGAGTCAGGAAGCGCATTGCGTGGTTCGGTGTGGTATGCGGCAAGACCTGATCAACTAAACCAAGTGATTGAATGGTACGTAAAGATTCATCATCAATACCAATGGCACGCGGGTAGTCAATCAAACTATCCAGTTGCTCAATAATAGTGACTTGAACGCCTTGTTTGCTTAAATAGTTCGCAATCGTTAAACCAACAGGACCTGCGCCCAAGATTGCCACTTCAGTGGTGTAATTTGTTTTGTTGCTCATAGCGAATGTCCATTCAATCAATTCACATTTAACTGTATTAACGGTGAATTTGAGGGTCTAAACAAGCTATGCCATAGTAGATATATTGAATGAAAAGAAAACTGTGGAAATTTTAATTTTAAGTTAAATATTTGAAAATTAATAATTATTTATATATTTAACTATATGGTTTTTTAAATGAATGATCATTTATTTCTATAAATCATGAAAAACACTTAAAAATAAAAAAGCTGAATTATTAACATAATTCAGCTTTGACCTCTAAAGCATTAACTTGTATGGACAAGGTGGGGGTAATAATTTAGAGATCGAATTTGAATGTTATTGCGCAAGTTTAGTCGGTGCTTCTTCTGCAGCAACTTCTGAAGCAGGTTGAGCTGATGTAGGCTTGGTTGCAGCACTTTCAGAGGTGGTCGGTTCCGGTTGTTCTTGTGTAGAAACAATCACTTTTTCTTCTTGGGGTTGTTTATCAGCACTAGCAGCAAACGTAGTTGCAGCAGCAATGCTAAAAGTAGAAGCAAGTAATAGTTGAGTTAATTTCATTTTAAGCATCCTTTTATTCTTTAAAAAAGTTATTAGATCCATATTTATCATCACATAAATATGGACAGGGCTCATGCTAAAGAGCCTTGAGCAGGGGAGCAATCAAAGCAACAAAGTGAAACAGATCGGTTAACGTAAAAAGCACAAGCAAGGATTTGCTGTACATTTACTGTAAAAAATAATTAAAAAATTGCACAAAAAATGTATAGAGATATTTCCATATCAGCTTTTTTACTCCTTATTTTTACTTAAAATAAACAAACCAGCAGAGAATGATCGTTTTCATAAAATTGCTTTGTAAATTAAATGTAAATAAATTTTTCGAATTATGAGGGGGGTTTTTCATCAATTTAGTCTTTTAATGCAGTAAAAAAAGCATACTGATGCTGAATTTAATTTAGATATTTAATTCATTAATATAAGTAAAATTTAATAACAATGCGGCTTAAATCTTTTTAAATAATACGGATACGTTGCCAGAGCGAAAGGAAAAAATTAAAGTGGAGTCTTATGCAGTTCGTTTGTGTGAATTGCTCTTATTACTGTATTGATTAATTTCCCCTCCATGAATAGCGAGCAAGTTTTGAAACTGATTTCTCCCGTACACGCTGTCCCTACGCATATCATTTCCGGATTTTTAGGCGCTGGAAAAACCACCTTGCTTCAACATTTGCTCAGTCAAAAGCCAGAAAATGAAGTTTGGGCAGTGCTGATGAACGAGTTTGGGCAAATTGGGGTGGATCAGCAGTTATTACCGCAAACCCAAGGTTATGAAGTTAAAGAACTCTTAGGCGGCTGTCTCTGTTGCAGTAGTCAATTACCCATGCAAATCGCTTTATCACGGTTATTGTCAGAGAGCAAACCGGATCGCTTGTTTATCGAACCGACTGGTTTGGGACATCCTGCACAATTACTGGAACAGCTGACCGAACCGCATTGGCAGCAAAATATTGCGATGCGGGCCTTAGTCACGGTGGTGGATGGTTCGCGTTTGCATGATGCTGATTGGAGCAAGCAAAACCTGTATGCAGATCAGCTAAAAGCTGCCCAAATTCTTGTGGTATCCCATGCTGATATCATGGACGTTGCAGATCGCCAAGCTTTGGAAGTATTGAAGAAAGAATATCAGGCTTATCAGCAAACTTGGCTGATGAGTGGGCAGGCGCATATTTCACTTGAACAAATTGATATCTTATATGTATGTACGGAACGTAAAATTCAGCCGCTGCTTAAAATTCAAAAAACATATACTGCAGGGCAAATTTTGCCTGAAATTAAACAGTTGCCTTATCACTATGTCGAGACCACGCAAGGCTATAGTGTGGCGGGTTGGAAATTACCCAAACGTTGGCAATTCGATTTCTATCTTTTATTGGATTTGCTTTGTGAACAACAAGATTGGCTGCGTATTAAAGCAATTTTTAATACCAATCAGGGCTGGAAAGTCTTTAACTTCAATTCGGAGCAATTTAATTACCAGTCCTCAGAGGAGGGTATAGATAACCGTATTGAAATCATTGTACGAGATCAGCGTGATTGGCAATATTTTGAAGATCAATTATTACAATGTCAGCTGAATTTGGATGAAACGGATAAAACAACTCAGCAAAAGTAGTGCAAATCTTATATGCTAAGCGCCAAATTTGAGGACTCTTTTATGGCGCTTAAAGCAACAATTTATAAGGCTGATTTGAATATTGCCAATATGGATGATCATCAATATGCTGATTATCAACTGACTATGGCTCAACATCCATCGGAAACCATTGAGCGATTGATGGTGCGTATTTTGGCCTATGCGCGTTTTGCTGATGAAGCCCTAGAATTTACCAAAGATCTATTTGAAACCGATGAACCAGCATTGTGGCAAAAAGACTTAACCGGTCAATTGGTCAAATGGATTGAAGTCGGTAGTCCCGATGAAGATAAAGTTAAAAAAGCCAGCGCACGTTGCAAGCAAGTCGCAGTGGTGACTTATGGGTCTTCAGTCGAAGAATGGTATAAACGCAATAGCAAATTAAAAACTTTAAGAAATGTTGAAGTGTGGAAATTGTCTACAGCAACAACAGATGCACTAGCACAATTATGCGCACGTACCATGCAATTACAACTCAACGTTATGGATGGTGAATGGACGCTGATTGGCGAGCATGCACAAGTCGTAGTTGAATGGGAACAGTTACAGTAAATATAAGCAGGATGCGGGTTTAGGCTTGCATTCTGATCTCAAAATTGCGTATACCTTAAAAGAATAACAATGAGAGGGGTGAATAGTGCAGCCTGATTTATATCGTTTGCTTATAGCCTTGGGTATTGGTGCCATTATCGGTGCTGAACGTGAGTATCGCAGTAAATCTGCCGGCCTTCGAACCATGATCATGGTCAGTCTCAGTTCCTGTTTGTTTACCATGCTGTCTTTAAAAATTGGTATTGATAGTCCTGATCGAATTGCAGCCAATATCCTGACGGGTTTAGGTTTTGTCGGGGCAGGGGTGATTTTTAAAGATGAGAACCGTATTTCCGGGATTACCACTGCCACCACAATCTGGATGACTGCTGCCTTGGGAATGGCGGCAGGCGCAGGTTATGAACTGCTAAGCCTGTTTGCAACCTTGATTGTGCTGATCGTTTTAATTTTTCTAATCTATGTTCAGGAGCGAATAGAAGCCCTGAGTCATGCCCGCACCTATCGAATTATTTGTCCTTATCAACACAAGACTTTAGATCAGTATGAAGATTTATTTAGGACTTACGAGATGAAGGTGGTTCGCAGTGTGCAACATAAAACTGAACATCGAATGAGTGGCCGCTGGATTTTAATCGGCTCCGCTGAAAATCATAAAAAACTGACCGCTTATTTACTCAACGATTCGAATATCCAAGAGCTGAGTTTTTAAATATTGAAACCTTAAATCATCAAGAAATCAATGTAATCCGGTTTATAATAGCCATTGAAAATTGAGTAATCCGATCAGGTAAATGACAATGACAAATGAATTACAAATTATTGATTTAAAAGTAGGTGAAGGTAAGGAAGCGGTTAAAGGGGCACTGATTACTACCCACTACACAGGCTGGCTGGAAGATGGTACCAAGTTTGATTCTTCTATTGACCGTGGCAGTTACTTTGAAACCGTGATTGGTACTGGTCGTGTGATTAAAGGCTGGGATCAAGGCATTATGGGCATGAATGTAGGTGGCAAGCGTAAATTACTTGTTCCTGCGCACTTGGCTTATGGTGAACGGAAAATGGGCAAAATCATTCCTGCAAACTCAAACCTAATTTTTGAAATTGAATTGTTTGACGTGAAAACCCGTGATTAAAATTTATTAATTTCCAATTAATAAATATCTTGCAAGATACAAGGATGAATCTTGCAGAATAGGTGAATAATTGTTTGAGTTTTCATTTTTTATAGCTACATTAGGTAATGGTTAAGCGTAATTTAAGGATGATTCGCTTTTTGGATAAGAACTATAATTTAATATATGTTTTGAAGTTTTTTATTATTGCATGGGTCTGCATATTCGCGTGTCAAAAATATGCATGGGCACAATATAATGCCGCGCCTGATTCTTATTACTTACAACAAAAATCACTCACTCCGTTTGAGTTTACTGAAACCAGTACCGTCCCCTTAAAAGGATCATGGGAGTATTATCCTCAACAGCTAATCGTTAAACCCAATGCAGTATTAAAATCTGAAACGGTAAGTTTACCGATTTCTTTTAAACAGCTGACGGGTACCAATAAAAACTACGGTACCTTTATTGGACATTTTAAAATACCGAAACAATATATTGGACGTCGTATTGCCATTTATATTCCCAACCAATATGGTGCTTACCGGATGTATTTAAATGGTGATTTCATACTACGTTTAGGGGAGGTGGGAAAAGATAAAATCAGTCACCGGACAGAAAATGTACCTAAAATAGCCTTTTTTGTCTTACAAAAAGAATATTTCACCCTGACCATTCAAGCATCCAATTTCAATACTCTGCATGGTGGTTTAGAAAATCCGATGCGAATTGGGCTAGGTACAACAATTTCTCGTCAGTTCCAGCAACTGATGATGAGTATTGGCCTGGTATGCGGTGCAGTATTAGGGATCGGTATCTTTACCCTGATGTTTTCAATTTTTCAAGGAAAAATCACGCGTAGCAGCATTAGAGTATTTGTGTTTGGTATTTTTATTTTGTTCCTTGCCTTACATAATTTATTTTCAGCACCTTATGCCTATACTACATTTACAAGTCTTAGCTGGATTTGGGGAGTACGATTAGAGTATCTGTTTACCTATTTTACAATCGCACTTTTTCTTACTTATATGTATTTGCTCAATTGGCGTTATATACATCCAATTGTTTATTTTGTCGCAATGTCGATATTTGTCGTTGATATTATTATCACCCTATTTACTGAACCGGAAATTTTTGAGTATTTAATATTTTATAGTTTTTTATTTAGTCCGGTGGTGCTATTAAATTTTGCTTACGGTTTTTATCGAACGGTGAAATTAAAAGAAAAATATTCGACGATTAACTTCTGGGCCGTAATTTTATTATGTACCACTTTTTTGCATGACTTTTTACTGACCCTTAATTTAATTGATTCATTTAACCTGTCTTTTATTTCAACCAGTTTTTATGCCTTGCTGATTATGTTTCAGCAATCCAAAAATTATGCAAAACATACTCAGTATATTGAGCAACTCAACAATAATTTACTCGAGCTGAATAGTTCTCTAGATCAGAAAGTACAAGAGCGCACTTTGCAATTAAATCAGCTCAATCAACAGCTAGAGTTACAAATTCAAATTGATGCATTAACAGGCGCATTTAACCGCCGTGCTTTAAATGCTGAAATTCAGCGTTTATTTACCCTGACAAAAAATCACACCAATCATACTTTGGCATTTGCCATGTTAGATGTAGATTTTTTTAAAAATTATAATGATTTCTATGGGCATTTGAAGGGCGACGTGGTCTTGCAGGATTTGGTTAAGATTATACAGCGTGCCTTGCCAGCTTCAGCTTATGTGGCACGTTATGGTGGAGAAGAGTTTGCAATTATTCTGCATAATGTTCCCAGTGAGGTGGTGTTAAATGTATTGCAACAGGTTTTAAATGCAGTAAGACAAGCAGGTTTAGAACATTTAAATAGGCCTGACCAAAAGCCATATGTGACCTTAAGTATGGGAGTATCCTGGATGGACCAAAATCATCCGTATGCCGATATTCACGAACTGATGAAAGCAGCGGATGTTCAGCTCTATGCTGCAAAGAACGCAGGTCGAGATCAGTACCAAGCATTTCGTTCCTGGCGTCAGAAGCGTTAATGAGAGCAACAGGTATATTGTTTAATCGGACTGCATTCATATTTTAAAGTCATGTTCTTATCAATCTAAGTGGTTTATTTAAATTTAATCGCATGACTAAAAAACAGGCATGCTATTGTGTTTTTTAAAGGTTTATTTTTTTATTACGCTATTATTTTTTAAGATTCATTTCAGTTTAGTGGGATAAAAAGCATGCTGAACTACTGAATGTCACACATCATAAAAAGGAAAGCACCCTAGGGATAGGCGATGGATGGTGTTCAGAGAATAAAATGATTTTTTGAGCACCCTTTAATGAAACCTCGCTTGCTTGCAACTTTGCTTTCCACCTCTCTTTCTGCAGTTCTATTGCAGATTCCCCATTTAGCCTGGAGTCAAACGCCAGTGCATAATCCAACCCTAACGGTGATTGGTTATCATGAAATTATCAACACTAAAAGTGCACTTATTCCTGAATATGCAGTAAGTACGACCCAATTTCAGCAACATATTGATTGGCTGAAAAAAAACGGTTTTCACTTTATTAATGTTGATCAGCTTATCCAGGCTCATCAAGGGAAATATAGCTTGCCTACAAAACCGGTTTTATTAACGGTAGATGATGGTTATGCATCTTTTTATCAAAATGCCTATCCAATTCTTAAAGCCAATAAAATTCCTGTGGTTTTGGCAGTGGTCGGTTCGTGGTTAGAGCCGAAGAAAGAGAAAAATATAGATTTTTCAGGTGAGCAGATTCAACGTAAAGAAATGCTGTCCTGGGCAGAATTGAGAGAGATGCAAGACAGTGGTTTAGTGGAAATTGCCAGTCACAGTTATAATTTACATCGCGGTATTTTAGGTAATCCACAAGGTAATCTGGAACCTGCGGCTGTCACACGCCTATATGATCCAAAGTCTGCAAGCTATGAAGATGATAGCCATTATCAGCAGCGTATATCCAATGATTTAAAACAGAATAACCAATTGCTGATAGCCCATGGTTTGAAATCACCACGGGTCATGGTCTGGCCTTATGGTCACTACAATATGCAGCTCGTAAAGATTGCCAAACAGTTGGGTATGCCTATTGCGATTAGTCTGGATGATGGTGCAGATTCGGCTAAAAGTTCACTGGGTCAGCTCAATCGTATTTTGATTGAAGGCAATATGACCACAGCGGATTTAGCACGAGAAATTCAAAGTCGACAGCAGCATTTGGGCGACAATAATCGTCCGCAAAAAATTATGCATATCGATTTAGATTACATTTACGACAAAGATCCGATTCAGCAAGAACGTAATCTCGACCACTTGCTTGACCGGATTATGGCGATGAAAGTGAATACCGTGTATTTACAGGCCTTTTCCGATCCTGATGCCAATGGCTCAGCGGATATGGTGTATTTCCCCAATCATTATTTGCCAATGCGCGCAGACCTGTTTAACCGTGTCGCCTGGCAAATTCAGACCCGTACTCAAGTGGGGCGAGTATATGCCTGGATGCCATTATTGGCTTGGGAACTACCTAAAAATAATCCTGTGTCCCAAGATCTGGTTGAAACCCAGCAAGCCGTTGATACAGAACATCTGAATATGGGCTATCGTCGATTAAGCCCCTTTTCACCGGAGGCGCGCAAAACCATTAGCGGGATTTATCAGGACTTAGCCAAGTCTGTGCCTTTTAACGGTATTTTATTCCATGACGATACCACTTTATCGGACTATGAAGATGCCAGTCCTGAAGCCTTAAAAGCTTATGCAGCTATTGGTTTGCCGACCGATTTAGCCAAAATTCGTAGCAATGATGCAGATCTGCAAAAATGGACCGCTTATAAAACCAAATATATTGATGACTTTGCCATGCAATTGGCACAACAAGTACGTCAGTATCAACCCTTTTTACTCACCGCACGTAATTTATATGCGCAAGTTGCACTTAAACCTTATGCGGAAAACTGGTACTCACAGTCTTTAGAACAATCTATCAACCGTTACGATTTCACAGCCATTATGGCGATGCCGTATATGGAGCAAGCACCCAATAGCGATGCTTTTTATCGAGATATTGTCCATCGCGTGAAGCAATTTCCAAAGGGAATCAAAAAAACCGTCTTTGAATTGCAGGCAGTGAACTGGCGAACCAATCAAAAAGTTCCATCAGATGAGATGGCGCAGACTATTCAATCTTTATATGAACAAGGTGCAATGCACGTGGCTTACTATCCAGATGATCCGATTCAAGATCATCCCGATACACAAGTGTTACGCAAAGCCTTTGATTTGAAATCAAGCAAACTTGTTCCTTAAAGGAATTTTATATGTCAACGCTCCAGCACTTTTGGCATTCTGCTTTGCACTTTGTCTTTTATTATCCCTTGTTCATGTCGTATTTATGGATGATTGGTGCACTGATTTTCTATTGGAAAGAACGACAAGATCCACCGTATCAACAACCGAAGCCACTGGCTGCTTATCCCAAAGTGGCAGTGCTCGTGCCTTGCTTTAATGAAGGTGATAACGCTGAAGAAACTTTAAGTCATGCTTTGTCACTGGATTATCCAAACTTTGAAGTCATTGCGATTAATGATGGGAGCACGGATAACACCGCAGACGTCTTAAACCGTTTGGCTGGACAGTATGAAAAGCTGCGTGTGGTGCATTTGGCACACAATCAAGGCAAAGCCATGGCTTTACAGGCGGGAAGCCTGTTGACCGAGGCTGAATATTTGATTGGCATCGATGGGGATGCCTTACTTGATCCGCATGCAGCAACCTGGATGCTTCGTCATTTTCTGAAAGATGAAACGGTCGCTGCTGTTACGGGTAATCCGCGGATTCGTACCCGTTCCACTTTAATTGGTCGTATTCAGGTCGGAGAGTTTTCTTCTATCGTAGGGATGATCAAACGTGCACAACGTAGTTTTGGACGACTGTTTACGGTTTCTGGTGTAATTACTGCATTTCGTAAAAGTGCAGTGCATGAAGTCGGTTATTGGTCACCTGACATGCTGACCGAAGATATTGATATTACCTGGAAGCTGCAACGGGCAGGCTGGAATATCCACTTTGAACCGAATGCCCTGGTATGGATTTTAATGCCTGAAACCTTTAATGGTTTGTGGAAACAGCGCCTGCGTTGGGCTATGGGCGGGGCACAAGTGCTGATAAAAAACATGGATGTACTGTTTAAACCAAAGCTGAATTTTTTATGGTCCTTGCTGTTTGAGCTCATCCTGACACTGGTCTGGTCTTATTTAATGCTGTTTATGGCGATTCTCTGGTTAATAGATTTTGTTGTTCCGCTTGGAATTAATGGGCTGAGTTCTCCATTTCTGCCTTACGGAACCGGTATGTTATTAGGTGCGACCTGTTTGCTTCAGTTTGCTTTAAGTAAATGGATGGACAGTCGTTATGAACCCGGACTCGGCAAAAATTACTTCTGGATGATCTGGTATCCATTTGTCTTCTGGTTGATTACGCTGTCTGCCAGTATTGTGGCATTTCCAAAAGTTTTATTCCGTAGTGATGGCAAGCGTGCACGCTGGATCAGTCCAGACCGCGGTATGCGTAATTCAACAGTCAATAATAAGAGTATCCTCAATGAAAAATAATTCTTTAATTATTGATGTGCGCCGTTTGTTGCCCTGGCATAAACGCTATGCCTCCAATACCTCTACAGCAATGATGTGGGCAGTATGGCTATTGTTGTGGCGTCCATTATTAATTGTGACGGGTGTGGTGAGTCTGCAAAAACAGCATGTGATTCATAAACTTTTTTCAGCTTTTGGTTTAGGGGTTGAACATGGGGTTAGTGCATTATTGGCATGTGTGGTCGGATTATTATTGTGGTCAAATTTTGTTCCTTCCAAAGTTGTCAAGAAAACTCCAGCCAAAAAAATGTCAGATTATGTGGATCATTTTGATTTACCTGTTCAGGACATTAAGCAGGGGCGTCTACAAAAAGTCAGTGTGGTTCATCATGATGATCACGGTAAAATCATTCGAATCGAATAATGAACAGGGTTTTCAGTTAAGTGTTTTTAAAATCCCGAGTAAAAATCATACCCGGGATTTTTTCATTTAATTGATATTGTTTTACGGATGAAATAAAAAGATAACGACAATCCCGCACATAGTAAAAACAGTCCAAGAATTAAATGTGAATCTAGAGCTTCCTGATTGAACCATGTTGCCCGTAGCGTAGCCAGTAGAGACATTATTGATTGTAATCAGCATCAGGGTGGTCGAATTGACTTTGCTCAGCAGTTGATGATAAAAAAATTCACCACTACTGAGAAAAATAAAGCGCTATAGATCAGCGTAATATGGGTGTGTAATGAGATTAGCTATGATGGTAGATGTGGCCAGAAAAAAGGCAATAAACAACAGAGGCTATAATCTGTTCGGATAGTGATGAGGAAAAATAATTTTTACTGGAGGCAGGATTGATTGGATTTTCCTTATTTCAGGCAAGAAAAAAAGTCATCCCATGCAAAAAATAGACGTCATGAAGTAGCCTTGATGACTTGAATGTCCAAAGTAAACCAGAGCACAAGCAGATATGCAGAATATGGAACGGCTAGCATGAAGAGAAACTCTCTACATAAATTTTTTTATTGCATAATATTTTAAAAATTGTATGATTTTTACTCAATTTGTTTTATAAACATAAAGATAACAATTATTTACTCGTGAGAGTGTCGCTATGATAAAAATACTCGTGGGGTTGTGTCTTTTCATTGTGCTTATGGGGCTTTGGAAAGTCGTTCTTAAATTTCAGATTA
>Ga0308165_1004676_pt1 | contig 13313 bp, 11 predicted proteins | sample PhyWR2_FD_201032 | JGI IMG/M metagenome (GOLD analysis project Ga0308165, IMG submission 201032) | Phyllosphere microbial communities from UC Gill Tract Community Farm, Albany, California, United States - DLSLW.R2 | ecosystem: Host-associated > Plants > Phyllosphere > Unclassified | place: USA...
TGCACCATAATCGCCGAAGTTGTTGTTATTGGCAAAGCTTTGAACAGTAGCATCATAAAAATTATAGATTGGGGTGGCAACCGGTCCCCAGATATCTACGCCCAAATGTAATCTTCTGGGTTCTTCGCCGGTGTCAAAATGAGCACTCCGCGAATAAATGGTGCGGTGTTCATTGTATCCGCCAATTCCATAACGCGCATTATTGCCGGCAAGTTTTTCGTTTACCCAGGCAGAAAACAGATCGGTATTGTCTAAAATTTCATCCGTTAGCTCAGTATTTGCTGCTGTAAAATCTAAACTTAAAAGCTGATCCTGATTTACATTAAAATCTACAACTTTTTGGATCAAAGAAGCATTTGATTGGATAAGTTGCTCGAAAGTTTGCATGCTGATTATTTAAAAATGTAAACGAAATTATAAATATAGTGAGATAAAGCCCCACCAATTACAAACAGGTGCCAAAGTTCGTGACTGTGCATCCACCTGGACAGTGGTTTATCTTTTGCATAATAATAAGTTCCGGCGATGTAAAAAATACCCCCGAACAACAACCAGAAAATTGCCCCAACAGGTAAAGCAACTAACATTTTTTGTAGCAAAGGCACAATTAAACAGCCCATTAAAATGTATATCGACAAGGAAATGGCGTTACTTTTTAACCGGTTAAAGATTTTAAGCAGGCAACCAACAATGGCAATAATCCATACTATGGCGAACAGACTCCACTTAAGCCAACCATCAAATACAAGCAATGCGGTTGGGGTATACGACCCTGCAATCATAAGATAAATGCAGCAATGATCGAATTTCTGCCAGAAACGCACACCATAATCAGTAGCCGGATAGCCATGGTACATTGCACTTACACCAAAAAGGATAAAGGTACCAATACTATAAATCCAGGCAGCAGTATACGCAATTGGGGTATGGCACTTTTGGAGCAATAGGTAACCTGCCGGAATTGCAATTAACGCCGGTATAAAATGTGTGAAGAAATTAACGGGTTCCCTTAGCTTCCTCACAAAGATTTATTCGCTGTCTTCGTCTTTTTGCCTTGGCTCTTTTGCAATTTTATCAAAAAGATGATCCATACGCTCTACATATTCATTTGTATCATCTACAAAGAAAGTAAGCTCTGGCACAACCCTAACCTGATGGCGGATTCTGCTTCCTAGCTTATACCTGATTTCGCCTGCATGTGCGTTAACCGTATTGATAGATAGCGTAGTATTATTGGTATTAAAAAAGCTTAGGTAAACTTTGGCTACTGCCAAATCTGGCGAAACCCGAACCCGGGTAATGGTTACCAGTGTATTTGGCAAAAACGCAGCACCTTCGCGTTGAAAAACCTGTGCCAACTCCTCTTGTAATACTCCTGCAAATTTCTGCTGACGTTTACTTTCCATAGTGTATTTATCTGTCGGCACTGTGATGAGACCACGCAGTTTTTAATACTGCGGGTTTTATTTCTACATCCAATGACGGAATTTAATCTAATATAACAAATTACTATCATACGGGTATCTTGCCACGTGTGCGGCTTTAACCTTATCATACAATAGTGTTTTAAACTCTTCTAAGTTTTCTTTTTCTGTAGCCGATATAAACAATACAGGCACTTTATCGTGGCTCATCCAACTTTTCTTAAAGTCTTCAAGCGTTAATTTACCATCATCTGCTTCATCATCAAGTTCTGGCGAAACATAAGCATCAATTTTATTAAAAACTAAAATCATGTCTTTATCAATCGCGCCAATATCTTTCAATGTTTCGTTAACCGTATTAATCTGATCTTCGAAGTTTGGGTGCGAAACATCAACCACATGGATCAGTAAATCTGCTTCACGTACTTCATCTAAAGTAGATTTAAAACACTCTACCAAATGGTGAGGCAGTTTGCGGATAAATCCAACGGTATCTGAAAGCAGAAAAGGCAAATTCTCGATCACCACTTTACGCACTGTTGTATCTAAAGTTGCAAATAGTTTATTCTCTGCAAATACTTCCGATTTCGACAGCATATTCATGATGGTAGATTTACCCACGTTGGTATAACCAACCAAAGCTACGCGAATTAACTGACCACGGTTTTTACGTTGCGTTTCGTTTTGACGATCGATATTTCTTAAACGCTCTTTTAACAAAGAGATTTTGTTTAAAATAATCCGCCTGTCACTTTCAATCTGCGTTTCACCCGGTCCGCGCATCCCGATACCACCTTTTTGGCGTTCTAAGTGAGTCCACATACCTGTTAAGCGTGGCAATACATATTGTAATTGTGCCAGCTCAACCTGTGTTTTTGCCTGTGCTGTTTGCGCCCTGTTGGCAAAAATATCCAGTATTAAATTGCTCCGGTCTAACACCTTAACGCCAAGTTCGCGGTCGATGTTGCGCAGTTGCGAAGGTGACAGTTCATCGTCAAATACAACTACATCAATTTCTTCCGATTTTACATAAGCTTTTATTTCTTCCAGTTTTCCTGTACCCACAAATGTGGCACGCTCTGGCTTAAGCATTTTTTGTGTAAAAACCTTTTCTACCTTCCCACCGGCTGTATCAACCAAAAAGGCCAGCTCATCTAAATATTCTTTCGTTTGGGCATCTTTTTCGCCGGGTGTAACCACACCAACCAAAATTGCCCGTTCCTGCACAATGGCAGTATCATAAAATTTTTGTTTTCCCATGTAATTGCAACAAAGATACGAAATTTGCAAACTTGTAAATCCATTAAGAAACCATGCGCGTGCAATAAAAGTTTTTAATTCCCTTTAGAGCAAAATGATTGTCAACGCTTCTATGGCAATACGATCAAATCAAACCAGTTAAATGTTTTTAGGCGACTTAGGTGGTTAAAGGTAAAGTGAAATATAAACCTCGCAGGTTTTAAAAACCTGCTAGGTTTATACAGCCTATATCTGCCCTACAAATTCCTTAATTGCAGCACCCGGATTATCGGTTTTCATAAAATTCTCACCGATCAGGAATCCGTTAAAGCCTGCTGTTTTTAATTCCTTAATTGTTTGTGGATTACTAATGGCACTTTCCGAAATCTTTAAAAAACCGTTCGGAATTTTATTGACTAAATCAAACGAGGTTTGAATATTTACAGTAAAATCTCCCAGGTTTCGGTTATTTACGCCTATGGCATCTAGATTAGGGCAGATGCTTCGCTCCAATTCTTCCAGATTATGCACTTCTAAAAGCACATTTAAACCTAAATCTTTTGCAAATTTCCCGAAATCATTCACCTGTTGAGGTGTTAAGATTGAAGCAATCAACAGAATAATATCTGCACCCCAGGCTTTTGCCTCAAGGATCTGGTATTCGTCGATCATAAAATCTTTCCTTAAAATCGGAATATCGTTTGCAGCTCTTGCAGCTAGTATATCATCTGTTTTACCACCAAAGAAATCTACATCGGTTAATACAGAAAGTGCAGATGCCCCTGCGGCATTATATGCCTGGGTTACTTCAGCAACATCGGCAATGCCATTAATTAAACCCTTTGATGGCGAACGGCGCTTAAACTCAGCAATAATGCCAGTGCGCTCTTCTGCCAGTAAAAACGATTTAAAGGAATAGGGTGTTCTGTTAAAATGCATCGATTTTTCTAAATCCTGAACAGAGATTAAAGCCTTTGCGGCTGCAACTTCTTCCTTTTTACGTAATACGATTTTATCTAATATGTTCACCCCTAAATCCCCTGAAGGGGACTTTGACTTTCCATCGTTCATATTTCTGTTATAATCAATTTTAAACTTTAAGTTACTTGGGTTTTCATTCCCCCTTCAAGGGGGCTAGGGGGTCATTAACCAATTTTGCATCATCTGTTTACCATACTCGGTAAGTACGCTTTCGGGGTGAAACTGTACACCACGCACATCCAATGTTTCGTGCCTTAAAGCCATAATCTCACTTTTATGATCTCTTGCCGTAATTTTTAAACATGAAGGAAAGTTATCCTTACTCACCACCCAACTGTGGTAACGGCCAACATTTATTGTTTGCGGGCATTCCCAAAACAATGGCTCATCTCCATCCACAACGGTTACCGGAGTGGCAATTCCATGCATTGGTCTGCCTAAATTCAATAAAGTTCCGCCAAAAACCTCGGCAATGGCCTGCTGACCTAAACATACGCCAAAAATACTTTTTGTAGGTGCATATGTCTTGATCACATCCAGCAATAAACCGGCCTCTTCGGGTATTCCCGGACCTGGTGAAAGCAAAATTTTATCATATTTATCTACATCTGCCAAGTCGAATTTATCGTTTCTCCAAACTTCAGCTTCATAACCTACCTCATTAATTAAATGTACGAGGTTGTAGGTAAAACTATCATAGTTATCGATTACTAAGATGGTTTTTTTATCTATATTTTCCATTTTATTTCCTGTTAACGGATTTTACTCCAAACTAAAAACGCCCAACTATATTCCCTCTGCCATTTGCAGTGCTTTACGCAGGGCTGCAATTTTATTATTTACTTCCTGCATTTCGGTTTCCGGAACTGAATCGGCCACAATGCCCGCACCGGCACGGTAATGCAATTCGTTGTTCTTGCTCATAAATGTTCTAATCATAATGGCATGGTTAAAATCTTCATTAAAACCCATAAAACCAATTGCGCCTGCATAAAAATTTCTGCCGAGTTTTTCGTTTTCATCAATCAGCTGCATGGCTTTGTATTTTGGCGCACCACTTAAAGTACCCGCTGGGTAAGTATCTGCAACTACTTTAAAAGCACTTACATCTTCCTGCAAATGCCCGCTTACTTTGCTAACCAGGTGAATCAGGTGGGAGTAGTATTGTACTTCTTTAAATGATTTTACTTCAACACGGTTACAGTGTCTGCTCAGGTCGTTCCTGGCCAAATCAACAAGCATTACATGTTCTGCACTTTCTTTAGGATCCTGCTCTAGTTTACGGGCTTGTTCGGCATCTTCAATGTCGTTTCCACTGCGTTTAAAAGTACCTGCAATCGGGAAAATATTTGCGGTATTGTTTTTAATGGTGATTTGTGCTTCTGGTGAAGAACCAAATAATTTGAAGTTCCCGTAATCAAAATAAAACAGATATGGTGATGGATTTATAGAACGCAGGCAACGGTAAACATTAAATTCATCGCCAGAGAAAGCTTGTTTAAATGCCCTCGAAGGCACAATCTGAAAAACATCCCCGCGGTAAATGTGCTTTTGAAGTTTCTCTACCAAATCCATAAAACCCTGATCGGTAAGGTTAGAGCTTTCTGCACCGCGCAATTGAAACTTATATTCAGGATAATTTTTATTCTGAATCAGGTATTCCATTTTCTCCAATCCGCCTTCCTCTTCTCCTTCAAAAGTATTTTTGAAAAGCGTAATTTCATTTTTGAAATGATCGATGGCAATAATGTAGCGGTACAAATGGTATTGCATTTCCGGAATATCTTCACCCTCGGGGGTTTCAGAAGTAAACTTAATATCCTCAAAATGCTGCACAGCATTCCAGGTAAAGTAACCGAATAAACCGCTCGAAATAAACTTGATTTCAGGCAATTCAGTTTCTCTGAATTTATCTTTAAAATCGGCTATTTCATCAATAAGGTTTTTGCTTTCTGTAATTTCTACCGTGCCATCAGGGAAATAAGATTCCAATCTTGAGCCCTTTAAAATGATGCCTGCAACAGGATCTGCACAAACAAAGCTCATTGAGTTTTCTCTGCTGTGGTAATCGGAACTTTCTAACAGGATGCTGTTGGGGTACACATCACGTAAGCGTAAATAAATGCTCACTGGTGTTGTGGTATCGGCAAGCATTTTTTTGTAAGTCGTATTTATTTTATACATGATAAAGGTAAATGGTGTAAGCTATAGGGCTTAAGGTTTGCATTTCGTATTTTTTAACAATAAAAAGCCCGGCGTGTGGTTCTACGCCGGGCTTTAATGGTTCTTTAATAAGGTTTAGGTTGATAAACTATATTTTGTTCATACGCAGCCAGCGCAATCCGTTCGAATTACTTTGCCAAAGCCAGGTATGTATATTGTTGATCATGAGCCACAAAAATATAAAGAATTTTGAAAAATGGAAATATTTATGAAAATAAGTTTAGTAAGCGGTTAAAATGTGGAAGTGGTTCATCCGAATTAAAAGTTTCTTTTGCCCAATATCATCTTTTTGATCGGAGTGCAGCGCAGTTGGGAAATCTACTTAACAGATCTCTCCATTCAAGATGAAGATTTCTTACCCATTTCGTTATTGCGAGATGGCTTTTTCAGTCAGCGAAGCAATCTTTGATCGCTACAAGCCAGAGATAACGAGTCGCAAACAGCAATAAAAAGATCCTGCTCTTTTGAAGCAGGACTTTATATATTATGTGTAGAAATACCTGTTAAGAAACCCCAAAGAATGATCTTCCGGGAACATCTTTAACCAATAATAAAATAGCTACCATAATTAAAATCAAGGCCAGGCCGAAGAAAACAGCAATAGTGCGGTGCTTTGCAACTGCTTCAGTTATCTTTTTCGATTTTGCATTTCCAATGGTGATTAAAATAATTGCAATAATCATCATTGAAGTATGTTCTGCCTTAAAGTACCGGCCAATGGCAGTGCTCATTGGTAATTTGGTTAACGGGCTCAGGGCAAACAATACGAGGCCAATCAAAAGCTGAATATGTACACTGATCAATGTAAAAACATTCAGCTTGCGGTTACCTTCTGTGTATGTTTTATTGCCTAACCAGCCCGATAAAGCATTGATTACAGCGATAACCAATAAAATTAATACGATGTAGCGCCATCCGGAGTGCGCAGATTTTACGATGTTGTACATTTTTATCAAATATGTTTAGCCAAAAATAGTCATTAATTGTAAAATATAGGATATTCAGTAGAATGAACACTAATTTATATTAGTTTTAAACAAATTAAACACTAAACTTATTATGAAGAAAATTTTACTTGCCATTGGGCTGGTATTTTCTACTACATTTATGTTTGCACAGCAAACAACCTTCCCTGTTAACGGCTCTTTTGATACCAGACCTGGAATGTTTGCCTTTACCAACGCAACAATTGTAGTAAATGCCAACCAAACCTTATCAAATGCCACACTTTTAATTAAAGGACAAACCATACAGGGCGTTGGTGCTGGTTTGGCCGTACCAAAAGGTTATGTGGTAATCGATTTGAAAGGGAAATTTGTTTACCCATCGTTAATTGATGCTTTTACAAGCTATGGCCTGGCCGAAGCACCTGCACAACAACGCGGCTTTGGTGGTCAGCGACAATCTATTTTTGTTTCGACCAAAAAAGGTGCGTATGGCTGGAACGAATCCATCAGACCTGAAACGTATGTTAAAAATATTTTTTCTACCGATACTAAAAAGGCCGACGAATTGCGTAAAGCAGGTTTCGGAAGTGTTAATGTAATCAGTAGAGATGGCATTGCCCGTGGAGTGTCTGCAGCAGTAACTTTAAATGAAGGTGCGGATAACAGCGTTATTTTGAAAGACCAAACCGCAGCGAACTATTCGTTTAACAAAGGCACTTCATCTAATGATTATCCTACTTCTCTCATGGGTTCGATTGCCTTATTGCGCCAAACTTATTACGATGCGCAATGGTATGGCAAACAAAAAGATGAGTATAACATCTCTTTGGATGAATTTGGCAAACAACAAACTATGCAACAGATTTTTGAAGTTGATGGCTGGCAAAACATTCTTCGTGCAGATAAAATTGGCAAAGAGTTTGGCAAGAAATACATCATTAAATCAACCGGTGATGAATACCAGCGCATAAACGAGGTAAAAGCGACCGGAGCAAGCTTAATTATTCCATTAACTTTCCCTAAAGCTTATGATGTGGAAGATCCTGCGGAAGCCAGAAACCTAACATTATCGCAAATGAAGGGCTGGGAACTTGCACCTACCAACCCGGCAAGCTTAGAAAAAGCAGGAATTAAATTTGCTTTAACTGCTTTTGGGTTAGAGAACAGCCGCGATTTTTGGACGAACATCCGCACGGCAATAGAAAATGGCTTAACCGAAAAGCAAGCCTTACAATCGGTTACCGAAATACCTGCTTCATTGTTGGGTATCAGTGATAAAGTAGGTTCCCTTGAAAAAGGAAAAGTGGCTAACTTTTTAATCTCATCTGATAATTTATTTAAAAACGGAAACATTATTTTCGAAAACTGGGTTCAGGGCAAACGCTTCATCGTAAACAAAATGGATGTAAGTGATGTACGCGGCACTTACAATTTAAATGTTGATGGTGTTGGTGCTTTAACGCTAAAGATAACAGGAACAGGCGGCGGATCTACCGCTGCAATTGAAAGATTGGGTGCAGATAGCGTAAAAACCACTGCAACTTTTACCAGAAACGGCGATTGGGTAAGCATCAATTTCAATTTAAAGAAAAGTCCGAAAGGCGATATCCGCTTAAGCGGTTACATTACCGCTGCAAACCCGGTAACTATAAAAGGCGAATCGGCATTGGCTGATGGCACCAGCGGTAAATTTACTGCTACTTACAAAGAGGCCGCAAAAGATACCCCTAAAAAAGATGAGCCTAAAGCAACCTTGACATTAGGCCCTGTTATTTATCCTTTTTCTGCCTTTGGGAGTACAGAATTACCTAAACAGGAAACCGTATTAATTAAAAATGGTACTGTATGGACGAATGAGAAAGATGGTGTTCTTTTAAATGCTGATGTACTTTTGGAAAACGGAAAGATTAAAGCCGTTGGTAAAAACCTTTCGGCAAGTGGTGCAAAAGTAATTGATGCTACGGGCAAACACGTTACTGCCGGTATTATTGATGAACACTCGCACATTGCCGGTGCTGGTGGCATTAATGAAGGTGCACAATCGGTATCTGCCGAGGTTCGTGTTGCCGATATCATCAACTCTGAAGATGTGAACATTTACCGCCAGCTGGCCGGTGGTGTTACCACTTCGCATATCCTGCATGGCTCGGCTAACCCAATTGGCGGCCAGTCGCAGTTGATTAAACTCCGTTGGGGTAAATCGCCCGAAGAATTAAAATTTACTGGTGCTGATGGTTTCATCAAGTTTGCCCTGGGCGAAAATGTTAAACAGAGCAACTTTGGTACTGGTGCACGTTTCCCGGTTACGCGGATGGGGGTAGAGCAAACTTTTGTAGATGAGTTTACCCGCGCAAAAGAGTATGCAAAAGCAGTTTCGGTTAAAGGCAACAGTGTACGTAAAGATTTAGAGCTGGATGCTATTGTAGAAATCCTGAACAACAAACGTTTCATTACCTGCCACTCTTATGTACAGAGCGAAATTAACATGTTAATACATGTTGCAGATAGCTTAGGATTTAAAATAAATACTTTTACGCACATTTTAGAAGGTTATAAAGTTGCCGATAAAATGAAAGCACATGGCATTGCAGGCTCTACCTTTTCTGATTGGTGGGCATATAAAAACGAAGTTGCCGAAGCCATTCCTTACAATGGAAAAATTATGCACAACGTGGGTATTACTACAGCCTTTAACTCAGACGATGCCGAAATGGCACGCCACTTAAACCAGGAAGCAGGAAAATCGGTATTGTATGGTAACGTGCCTGAAGAAGATGCGCTGAAATTTGTAACGCTTAATCCCGCCAGAATGCTTCATATTGATGATAAAGTGGGCAGTTTAAAAGCCGGCAAGGATGCCGATGTGGTAATATGGACAGCCAACCCGCTTTCTATTTATGCCCGCGCTGAAAAAACATTTGTTGATGGTATTCCGTACTGGGACATTGATAAAGATGCCTTGGTGATTAAAACACAACAGGCAGAAAAAGCCCGCCTGATTCAAAAAATGTTGGATAGCAAAAGTAAAGGCGGCCGCACACAACGCCCAATGGGTGATGCACCAAGATTATACAATTGCGAAACTTTAGAAAACTATTCTGCAGAATTAACCGAGAAAGAACATGCACACTAACATGAAAACATATTTATTCAGTCTGGCTTTTTCGGCTTCGAGCCTGATGTGTTTTGCGCAGGCAAACATTTCGCCAGCTAAAAAACAAAGTAAAACTATAGCCATTACCGGTGCCACGGTACATGTAGGTAATGGAACAATAATTGAAAATGGCACCATCCTTTTTGGTAATGGTAAAATTATTTCGGTTACGGCCAATGGCCAGGTACCACAAGATGATGTGTTGCGTATTGTAGCTACTGGCAAACACATTTACCCAGGCTTTATTGCCGCTACTACAAATTTAGGCTTAACAGAAATTGAAGCAGTAAAAGCAACATTGGATTTTCAGGAAATCGGCGATTTTAATTCGCACATCCGTTCCATTGTAGCGTATAATACCGATTCGAAAGTTCCGGCCACGTTGCGCAGCAATGGGGTGTTAATGGCACAGCCAACTCCACAGGGCGGTACGGTTTCGGGCAGTTCATCAGTTGTGCAGCTCGATGCCTGGAACTGGGAAGATGCAGCACTTAAAACGGATGATGCCATGCACATGACCTGGCCTGTTACGCCTCGCTTTAGAGGTGGCTTTGGAGGCTTTGGCCGGCCGCAGCAATCGCCAGAATCGTTAGCGGAAAGAACACAGGCAGCCATTGCGCAGTTAACCTCCTTTTTTGCTGAGGCCAAAGCTTATTCGGAAATGGGCAAACCAGAAGTGATTAACACGCGTTTCGAAGCGATGAAGAAAGTATTTGCAGGCAACGAAAAACTGTTTATCGCGGCCGATAGTCAGAAAGATATTGTTGCAGCTGTTAATTTTGCCAAAAAGTTCGGCATTACGCCTGTAATTACGGGTGCTGATGAAGCTTACCTGATTATCGATTTCTTAAAAGAGAACAACATTACCCTGGTGGTTAAACAGCCTCATGCTTTGCCCAACAACAATGATGATGATGTAAATATGCCTTATAAAAACGCTGCTGTTTTGGCCAATGCCGGCTTAAACGTGGTATTGAGTATTGATGGTTACTGGCAACAACGCAACCTCCCTTTTATGGCAGGTACGGTTACTGCATGGGGTTTGGATAAAGAAAAAGCATTATCTACCATTACTTTAAATGCTGCCAAAGCAATGGGAGTTGATAAAACTACGGGCAGTATTGAAACCGGTAAAGATGCCACTTTCTTTATCTCGGCAGGCGATGCTTTAGATATGCGTACCAATAAAGTGGAACGAGCATTTATACAGGGCAGAGATATAAATCTTGATAACCTGCACAAACAATTGGATAAAAAATTCAGCGATAAATATACCGCTGAAAAGAAATAGCATTTTAATGGTTAACTGGTTAATTGTTTAAACCGGTTAATTGACTGTTAAAGCTTAAAATTAGAACGGCCGATATTAATTTACCGGCCGTTTTTTGTTTAATAACGATTTGGCTGGCTTTACGGCTGATCATCAAACGTCCATATCTGGACTAAATCACCAATTATAAAATTGGCTACCTAGGATTCGTCCCGATGGGACGATCTGTGAATATTACAGTCTTATATCGTCCCATAGGGACGAATCCCAGGTGGAAAAAACATGGTTGTTTTTTCCTTTCCGTAGGAACGTTTCATACTTATAATCAAATCTCAGTAAGTTCAAGCGCCTCTTTACTAAATTTTAAATAGACAACGGTTAGTTTTGTACCTACCGAATAACGGGAATAATCTTTGGGTTTTACCCTGATTCTTATTTTATCTTTTTTAGCTGGTCCGGCAAAAGTCAGGTATTCTGCATGTTCTGTTTTGTCACGGTTGATCACTACACTAATTAATTTGTTTTTACCCCTGGCTTTATCCTTTTTCCAATTGGCACTATCGTAGCTCGTTACCAGCCAGGCAAAGCAATAGCAAAAACCATACATAGCAAAGCCCGCACCTACAAATAAAATATAATCGTAGTACTTAAAATCTGCAAAGTGTTCTTTCAACAGTAGCGCAGTAAAAGCCATCAATAAAAATATACTTCCCCCTAAAACCATTGGGAGAACCTTTTTAACTCCTTCTTCCTGACTTGCTATATGCTTTAGATCTTCATCATTTAAAGGAATATTTTCTTCTAACTGTATTTCCATATCCATCGGTTATCATCGGTGCCCCCCCAACACCAAATAGATTTGCTTTACAAGTAAAATTAAGTGATTAATATTAATTTAATCATTATTGGTAAAACCAAGATAATTTATTCAATTGCTGGCGCACGCGATGCGTGTGCCAGCAATTTTAATTAAGGCACATGTACAACGCGTGTACCAACGTTAAGTAGTATATTTTTTCCTATATTTAAATCATAATCATCTCTATAAAAACCATACCCCCACCAACCCTCCCACGGTTAAAAATGGTTTATTCGTATTAATTTATAAAAAGTTATACATGCTTTTGCTCATGCACTGGCAATAAAAAATATAGAAATGAGCCGTAAATATAAATTCCATAATAAAGAGGGATTATACTTTGTAAGTTTTGCCACAGTATATTGGTTGGATATTTTTGTTAGACGCATATACTGCGACATTTTTGTTGATTGCTTAACTTATTGTACAAAAAACCTTGGTTTGGAACTCCACTGCTGGTGTATTATGACAAGTCATGTGCATTTAATATTTAGTGCAAAAAACAATAATCCAGATAAGCTGCTCGGTAGGATTAAAGAATATACTTCCAAACAAATTGTGAAGGCCATTAAAGAGAATGGTAAAGAAAGCAGAAAAGAATGGCTGCTGTGGATGTTTAAGCGGGCAGGCTCAAAAAGCAGTAACGTTACAGAATATCAATTTTGGCAACATAACAATCAACCTATAGAATTATGGAGTGCCGAAGTTATTGAGCAAAAGGCAAATTACCTGCACGAAAATCCGGTTGTTGCTGGCTATGTTAACGAGGCCTGGCATTGGAAATACAGTAGCGCGATAGACTATAGCGGAGGTAAAGGATTGATAGAGTTGAATGAACTTTAATTTTTTTTATAGCACACGCGTCCCGTGTATGCTAAATTATTAAAGTAGCACACGCGGGACGCGTGCGCTAGCGAAAGTTAAATACAACCGAAGCGCTGGCGCCCGCGTCCCGCGTGTGCCTAAGCGTAATGCTAACATTAATTTAACACTCAGGGGCAGTATTAATTTATGAGTAACATTTTATTTTAACATCAGCCTATAAAAAGGGCAATCACTAAACCATTTCATAATATTAAATCTAATTCGGCTTAACACCACATTAACATCTTTGTCATCATAAAAAATCAGAAAAATAATCATGATGAAAAATTTACTTATTGCAGTGTCGCTACTGTTTTGCATTGTCTACAACCGGGCAAGTGCGCAAACCACG
>Ga0308165_1004678_pt1 | contig 13302 bp, 13 predicted proteins | sample PhyWR2_FD_201032 | JGI IMG/M metagenome (GOLD analysis project Ga0308165, IMG submission 201032) | Phyllosphere microbial communities from UC Gill Tract Community Farm, Albany, California, United States - DLSLW.R2 | ecosystem: Host-associated > Plants > Phyllosphere > Unclassified | place: USA...
ATGAAGAATAAGTTGATTAACAATGCAAAGTTAGCAACCCAACCTGCACGGTGATAATACAACGCCATGAAGATTAAGATTACGATAAAGGCAATTACGAATGAGATTAAACCATCGTGAATAGCTTTTGCACCTAAAGTTGGACCAACCACATAACTACCGGCAATACGTGCAGGAGCAGGCAATTTACCAGCTTTTAAGATGTTAGATAAATCTTTAGTATCTGTTTGGGTAAAGTTACCAGTGATTGAAGAAACACCACCAGCAATTTCGTTCTGCACAGTAGGGGCAGAATAAACCTGGTTATCCAATACAATTGCAATAGATTTTTTGTTGTTCGGGTCAGCAGCAGCTTCAGCAGTAATTTTTTTCCATTTAGCAGCACCTTCGCTGGTCATGTACATGGTTACCTCTGGTTTGTTGTGCTGATCAAAATCATCTTTGGAATCGCTAATCGCATCACCACCTAAATCTGGTTTGCCATCGGCACTTACCACTTTAATAGCATATAATTCGAAAATTCTCGAACCTTCCCTTGGTTTAACACTCCACATAAATTTCATCGTTGATGGAATAGATGCAGCAACTTCAGGAAGTTTTAAGTAATTGTTAACCTTTGCAGTATCTTTTTGTAACGACATACCAACAACTGCACCTGGCATTAATTGTTGTTGTCCGTTTTCGCCTTGATAAATCGGAAGATTAAGAACAGCGTATAATGGGTTAGATTTTGCCAGTTCGGCCCTAACCGCTGTAGAATCTTTTTTACCTAAGCCAGCAAGTTTACCGCCTTTAGCTGTGGTATCTTTAGTAGCCGATTTTTCAAGGCCAGCCAATTTACCACCAGCAGCTGGAGCAGCAGTTGTATCTTTAGTTGCAGGAGCATCAGTTTTTAATGTTGCTGCTAAAATTTTATTAATGTTTTCTAATAATGGCGCAACTTCTTGTACCTGGTATACCTGCCAGAATTGTAACTCAGCAGAACCTTGTAAAAGTTTCGCCATACGCTCCTGATCTTGTACACCTGGCATCTCGATTAAGATACGGTTGCTACCCTCTTGTTTTTGCATGTTCGGGCTTACAACGCCAGAACCATCAATACGGGAACGTAAAACTGTAAACGAACGATCGATAGCACTAGTTGCTTCTTTCTCTAAGAAAGCTTCAACTTCAGCATTGCTTGCGCTAGGTTTTAACTGAGATGCATTATCCTGGTTAGAAAAATAATCTGCAAGTTTAACTCCAGGGCTTAATTTTTCGAATTCATCAACAAAAATTTTGATGTAATCTTTACCACCGGCATTTAACTGGATCTGTGCATTCTGAACTGCTTTGTTGAAGTTCGCATCAGTAGGGTTGCCCGCTAATGATTTTACCAACTCCGCTAACGATATCTCCATCGTTACGTTCATTCCGCCTTTTAAGTCTAAACCCAAATTAATCTCTTTCGCTTTTACCTCTTGATAAGTAAACCCAACTACAGGATAAACTTTCACGGTACTCATCGAATCTAAGTAAGCCTTTTCTTTGGCTAAATCACCCTTCGCAGCGTTTTTTGCGTCTTTTTCTACCTTGGATGCTACCAAAGTAAAAGAGAGTGCGTACGCACAAACGATAGCTAATACTATCGCTATAAACTTAATAAAACCTTTTCCTTGCATTGTTTGTTTAAAATAATTTTGTCTTTCGCTGTTTTTTAACAAGTCGGCAAATCTAATTAAATTTTTAAATTATAGAACCCCTTAATTGATAATTTATTAACAATAATTTTTATCAGGCAATAATCCCGTTTTTTGTTCGATAATCGTTTTACCAAATACCACATTATCGTTTAGCCGAATAATTGGGAAAGCAGATGCAGCAGCTTTTGGCTTTGGTTCCGTCCCACTAGTGTTTCTGCCCTGATAGAAAAATCGGGGGCATCCACGTATATCGGGTTTAGCTGGCAAGGGAAGAAGCGCTATTAAACTAGCAATAATAGTCTCCTCAGTTCAATTCACTAAAATGACCGTCATGCTGAATTTATTTTACAAGTTGAAGTAGTATTTCCAATTGTCTTGTAGCTACTATGTGGTCAGCATCTTTCTTGCAAGATAGACCCTGAAATGAATTCAGGGTAACGACCCAAGAAGAAGGTATCTTCGTTGCTAAATCCTTTCTAAAACCTCAAAAGTATAATCGTATTTGTTTTTTTCGTCGGCTTTATGTGCTTCGCTGCTAATTAATTGCCATTCTTCCCGATTAATTTCAGGGAAAAAAGTATCTGCATCAAAGTTATGGTGGATGGTGGTTAAATAAAGTGTGTGTGTTTTAGGCAATGCCTGTCTGTAAATTTCGGCCCCACCAACAATAAACACCGGTTTTTCTTCTGTTTTGGTAATGGCTATAGCTTCATCTAAACTGTTAACCACTTCAACACCATCTATTTTAAGGGTGGTATCTCTGGTAATCACAATGTTTCTGCGGTTAGGTAATGGCCTGCCAACAGAATCAAAGGTCTTACGCCCCATTACTACTGTATGGCCAGAGGTAGTTTGTTTAAAAAACTTTAAATCAGCCGGCATGTGCCATAAAAGTTGGTTGTTTTTGCCGATCGCGAAGTTTTCGCCTACAGCAACGGCTATTGAAAGGGAAGGGCTTTTTGGTTCATTGGCCATTAGTCATTTGTTTATTAGTGTCTGCATAGTTTGCTAAGCATAGTTTCTTAGTATGATGCCGGAATGTATTGACGAGTTAAGATTTGTTTAAGTTTTTGCCAATATACTTGATGTAAGCATTCAGCTTTAAATGAATTGTTTGTAGTTCATGATAAAGTTCCAAATAACAATCTTCTGATATCAAATTCCTGTTTTTTGATTTTCTAAGAAATGATTTTAGTTCTAAAATTGAACCACGGCTATAATAACAAAAATTTTTATTTTCTTTAAAATGGTATCGGCCATATCCTTCAGCTATGTTGGCGCTAATAGAGTCAGCCGCTCTGCATATTTGCTTTCCGATGGTATCTTTCGCAAAATAATCCCACCTCATCACTATATCCCAAATTTTATCAGATATCAACTCTGACAAATTGTAAACTTCTAAATCCTCTAATTTATAATTCATTTCTTTTAATTTATTGAATTTATATTTCGGGATGATCTAAAAAAAATAGGGTATTTCAATTATGCGCCTAAACAAATGAACCAATGGCTAATGACCAATGAACATATGTTACACCGCCACAATCCCCTTAATATGCGGATGCGCTTCGTAATTTTCCAAAGTAAAGTCTTCGAATTTGAAATCAAAGATGCTTTTCACCTCAGGATTGATCTTCATGGTTGGTAATGCTTTAGGCTCGCGGCTTAACTGTAGGTTAGCCTGTTCGATGTGGTTATTATATAAATGTGCATCACCAAGGGTATGGATAAAATCTCCGGCCTCTAAACCGCATACCTGCGCTACCATCATGGTTAATAAAGCATAAGATGCAATATTAAAAGGAACACCTAAGAAAATATCGGCACTGCGCTGATATAACTGGCAGCTTAATTTTCCATCCGCTACGTAAAACTGAAAAAATGCATGACAAGGAGGCAAAGCCATATTTTCGATTTCGGCCACATTCCAGGCAGAAACAATAATCCTGCGCGAATCCGGATTGTTTTTAATCGTATTGATAATATTGGTAATTTGATCGATGTGCTGTCCGTCTGGTGTTGGCCAACTTCTCCATTGCGAACCATAAACTGGCCCTAAATTGCCACCTTCATCAGCCCACTCATCCCAGATACGCACGCCATTATCTTTAAGGTATTTGATATTGGTATCGCCGGTTAAGAACCAGATTAACTCATGTATAATAGATTTTAAGTGCAGTTTTTTTGTCGTTACCATCGGAAAACCTTCCTGAAGGTTAAAACGCATCTGGTAACCAAAAACGCTTATTGTTCCAGTGCCTGTACGGTCGTGCTTTTGAGCGCCATGATCAAGCACATGTTGCATTAAATCTAAATATTGTTTCATAACTCCGAACCCCTAAAGGCGCTTCCAAATTGTAAATAATTAATTAACTACAAATATCTAAAATTTATCAGGTGTTGGGAATCATTTAATTGTTTAATTGTTAACATCTGTTGTTCGTAATTGTGGCGTGTAATCCTGGCGTGAAGCCGGGAATACATAAAATTTGTATGTTTGCAATATGAGATGGTTGTTGGTTTCGGCACCAAAGACTCAGGATTTAAGACTCAAGACTCACATGCTATCTTTCCCCAACGCAAAAATTAACCTAGGCTTAAATATCACCGAGAAACGTGCGGATGGTAACCACAACCTGGAAACTGTTTTTTATCCGATTAATATAAAGGATGCTGTAGAAATTAATGATGCAGCAATAACCTCATGTAAAATCCATGGGATTGATATTCCAGGCGACCCGAACGATAACCTTTGTTTTAAGGCCTACCAATTGGTGAAAAAGGATTATGATATTTCTGCACAGCAGATCAATTTATTGAAAAATATCCCTGTAGGTGCAGGTTTGGGTGGGGGCTCGGCAGATTGTGCTTTTCTGATCAAATTATTGAATGAGAAGTTTAGTTTAGGATTATCTATTCATCAAATGGAAAGTTATGCCCGTACTTTAGGTGCCGACTGTGCTTTTTTTATCGAGAACAAACCAGTTTATGCATTTAATAAAGGCGATGAATTTGAAAATTGCGAAGTAGATTTGTCAGCGTGGTTTAAAGTTTTGGTAAAACCGCCTGTACATGTAAGCACGGCCGATGCTTATGCACATGTAAAACCGCAAAAACCTTTGCAATCGTTAAAAGAAATCATACATTTGTGCCCAACAACATGGAAAAATAAGGTTATCAACGATTTCGAAATATCCGTTTTCGCAAAGTATCCCCAAATTCGTCAAATAAAAACCAGTTTATACGATGCAGGCGCAACATTCGCTTTAATGAGTGGTAGCGGTTCGTCGGTTTTTGCACTTTTTGACCATCCGGTTAAATTGCCAGAACTGGAAAAAAACAATTTAGTATTTTATGACATTTAAGCTGGGCGCATGCCGCATAGCGTTTGGATAGCAGTAAAGGTTGGAAAATTGGAAGTTGAAAGATTGAGGGCATTTTAGATGTCTCATATCTAACATTTCAATACCATTATAAAATAAATTTAAATAGAGGTTTGAAGGGGGAGGTTTAAGACGTTTGCAATGTCTCATATCTCAAATCTAACATCTCGATACTATTAATATGAACATAAATCTGATCCGCAAGAGCGGTAAATTTAATTTTGAAGCAGAGAACGAGAGCGGCTTTACTGTAGAGTTGGATGCAAAAGCTGCCATTGGTGGCGAGGGTAAAGGTTTCAGACCGATGGAGATGTTACTTATTGGATTAGGCGGCTGCAGTGGTATTGATATGGTAAATGTATTAACCAAGCAGAAAGAACCCCTTGATGATGTAAAAATCGCAATTAGTGCCACTAGAAAAGATGAAGAAATGCCACCTATTTTTGATGTAATTGATATTCATTTCGATTTATTCGGCGATTTAAGCATTCCAAAAGTAGAACGTGCACTGCAAATGACTTTCGATAAATATTGCTCCGTATCGAATATCTTAGGCCGTTCTGCAACAATTAATTTTACTTATAAAATAAATAAGGTGTAAAAGAGGTTTATGGTGTAGGGTCTCAAATTTTATGCTCACATCGCAAATCTTATGTCTCACATCTCAATACACATATCTAACAATACAATGAAATCTGAAAATTTTGAAACCATAGCTATACGCACTCAAACCGAACGCAGTTTACACAAAGAGCATTCATCGCCCATTTACCTTACTTCGAGTTATAAGTTTGAGGATGCCGAAGAAATGCGTGCTTTGTTTGCTAACGAAAAGGAAGGAAATGTATATAGCCGTTATTCAAACCCAAATACATCTGAATTTATTGAAAAAATGTGCCTTTTAGAAGGAGCTGAAGATGGTTTTGCCACAGCAACAGGCATGGCAGCAATTTTTACCACATTTGGTGCGTTTTTGAAAAATGGCGATCATATTGTATCAAGCCGTTCGGTTTTTGGTTCAACGCATCAATTGTTAACCAATGTTTTTTCTAACTGGGGCGTAACTTTCGATTATGCCGATTTAGATAAACCACAAGATTGGGAGGCATTGATCAAACCGAATACTAAAATGATTTTTGTTGAAACACCATCCAATCCTGGTATCGACATTATCGATCTTGAATTTTTAGGCAATCTGGCTAAAAAACACAATCAATTATTGGTTGTTGATAACTGTTTTGCTACACCATATTTACAGCGACCAATTGAGCTTGGTGCACACATCTCTATCCATTCGGCAACAAAATATATCGATGGGCAAGGTCGTGTATTGGGAGGTGTTATTTTAGGCACTAAAGAATTAATTGCTGAAGTGATTGGTTTTGCCCGTCACAGCGGACCAGCTTTATCGCCTTTTAACGCATGGATTTTATCTAAAAGTTTAGAAACACTGGCTATACGTATGGACCGCCATTGTGAAAATGCATTAAAAGTTGCCGAGTATTTGGAAAAACACCCTAAAATTAAACTGGTGAAATATCCATTTTTACCATCGCACCCTCAATACGAAATTGCTAAAAAGCAAATGAAACAGGGTGGTGGTATTGTAACTATTGTGGTTGATGGTGGTATAGAGGCTGCACGTAAGTTTATGGATGGTTTGCAAATGTTCTCCATCTCTGCAAATTTGGCCGATACCCGTTCTATTGCCACTCATCCTGCTACGAGCACGCACAGTAAACTTACCGAAGAGCAACGTAATGAGGTAGGTATTGAACAGGGTTCGATCCGTTTATCAATCGGTTTAGAGCATATCAACGATATTTTAGCTGATATTGAGCAAGCATTAGCTTAATGAAAACTTAAAAAAAATAAAAATAAAAAGGGAGATTTTGTAAAAGATCTCCCTTTTTATTCAATTAACGTTGCTATTCGTATTTTGAAAAATCTACAGCGAATATGCAACGGTTAACCTGACTGCCATTTTGAGCTCCGGCGTTGGGTTCAAATTCAGTTAAACTCCATAAATATCCGTATTGGGCTTCAAGATATAAGGATTCGGCTCCGTATGGCCATCTGTAACGAACGGTATTGGTATCACCATCGGTATATCTCGCTAAACGGGCCGTAGAACCGTACGATTCGCTGGGCGATCCGGTGCACGAAAGCCAGGTTCTGTTCCCCTTTCTAAATACACCCTGGATGCCATGGGCATGATCTGACGTAAACAGACTGTTTTTTGGAATTATGGTTTGTATGCCTGAGTTCTGCAATTCTCCGGATGTATTTATCGGGAATCCAAATATTTTAGGTACAATCGATGCATCTGCACTTCCTGCATAATATTGCCCCGTCCATAATTGATTGTTTTCGTAATTTACTTGTACTGTTGAAATAGGACTGGCATCATTAATTTTATAATACCCCACCTGTGGCAGGATGTAACGGTAATTGAATGCGTAAAGATTGCCGCTGGCATCTTTACCACACTTGTTTTCGGTGCCGGTTCCTGAAGTTACTTCAATAATTTTGTCTAAGTCGAATACCCTAAGCCCAAGGCTTGTGCTGCTCAAATAAATTTTACCATTGAAATAAGCTATTCCACCAGCATGTACATTTAATGGTGCGTAAACACCGTATTGGGTATAATCTAAGGTGCCTGTAGGAAGGGTAGGCTGCACCAGTAAAATGTGCCTGTAAGTTAAATAAGTACTCGAACTTGGGCTGATATCAATCAAGGTGATTCTCGATCCTTTGCTTTCTGCCGCATCTTTGGCATACCAGCTTACCAATAAATAGCGCACGCCATTTCTGGAAAAACCTGCAATCCCCTGAGGGCGCCAAATAGAGGTAGTTTCATCATCTTCATTCCACCTGATCCCCCGTACCCTGTTTTCTTCAGGAACGTTAAAGCCGTATACCTCAGTGTAGGCACTACCACCAATGGCCTGGCGGTTTTTATCTAATTGTGTTGGGTTTAGAAATGAAAAACCTGTACTAATGTAACTTGATGTGTTGGTGTAAGCATTTACACTTGCAGCGGCACTGGTTTCGGTCGTTGTGGCCAACAAACTACTCTTTTTTAAGCTTGCCGTGTTGATACCCTCGTCAGGTAAAGTGGTCTTTTTGCAGGATATGGTTATTAAGCACGATGCCAATACTATCCAGATGATGTTTTTTTGCATGGATTTATAGGGTTGATTGTTATGGTTAAATTGGAACAAGTTTAAAGGCTACATATAAACTTAAAACTGAAATGGTGTTAAGAATTAATTATGTTTTGTAACCGGTTCATTCGGGTTGCATTTTTGTCGATTGATATTGAAAAGGCCTTGAATGTTGCTTAAAAAGTGCCCGGAAAGACCAATTTTGCGCTTCTTAAGTAGAAAAAGGTTGTTCTGAAGACTAATTTCGTGTTCAGAAGTACTAAAAGGTAGCTAGGAGGTCCAACGATCAAGGTCTTAGGTCAAACGATTGGGGTCTGAGGTCAAACGTTTAGGGTCTGAGGTCAAAAGATTGGGGTCTGAGGTCAAACGTTTATGGTCTTAGGTCAAACGTTTAAGGTCTGAGGTCAAACGTTTAGGGTCCGAGGTCAAACGATTGGGGTCTGAGGTCAAACGATTGGGGGCTGAGGTTAAACGTTTAGGGTCTGAGCCTTTATCGGCGAGGGTCTGTTCAATAAACTGTGTCAAAAAGAAAGAGTCTTATAGAGTTTAGGTAATTTGTTGTGCATTGATGAGTTAATTAGATTAAAAAATTAAATTCATATCATGGAAGGTCTAAATTTTGTCATAGCTGAATTAAAATCAATCAGCGAGCCTGAATACCTGAAGAAAATGGCTCATTTTGGAATCGATATTTCAAAGGCTTTTGGCATCCGTATACCTAATATTAGAAAGCTGGGCAAGCAGATCGGTAAAAATCAGAAACTGTCTTTATTGCTTTGGGAAACCGGCTTTCATGAAGCCCGACTTTTGGCAATATTTATCGGCGATTATAAACAGGTGTCAGAAGCGCAAATAAATGCTTGGACAAACGATTTTACATCCTGGGATATATGTGATCAGGCTTGTGGGAATCTTTTCGTTAAAACGCCTTATTTTAAGTCGAAAGTTTTTGAGTTTGCCAGGGCTGATGCAGAATTTGTAAAACGAACGGGTTTTGTTTTAATGGCCGAGGCCGCAGTGCACCTAAAAAAAGAACCCGATGAAACTTTTCTGCGCTTTTTGCCCATCATCGAAAGACAAGCCTATGATAACCGGAATTTTGTTAAAAAGGCAATTAACTGGGCATTAAGGCAAATTGGCAAACGAAATGTTTTCCTACATCAGTATGCAATAGAAACTGCAAATAATATTCTGGCCCAAAACAATAAAAAAGCAAATTGGTTAGCTTTAGATGCGCTGAGAGAGCTGAATAGTGATGCTGTGGTTAGGAAACATGGCGGGTAATGTGTTGAGTTTTTCAAACGCTTACCGCCAAACGCCATACGCTAAACATTTCTTACCCTACATCAACGCCGGGCAAGCATCCGTGCTGTAAATTTGTATCATAAATAAGAAAGGAAATTTATGTCACAGTTTATTTTGCACAAAGAAAACACCCGCGGTCATGCCAATCATGGCTGGTTAAATGCACACCACTCGTTCAGTTTTGCTAATTATTACAATCCTGAAAGGATGCACTTCGGAGTTTTAAGGGTTTTAAATGACGACAGTATTGATGGTGGAATGGGCTTTGGTTCTCATCCACACGATAATATGGAAATTATTACGATTCCATTGGCCGGTGCAATTGCACACAAAGATAGCATGGGCAATTCAGCCGTAATTAAAAATGGCGAGATTCAGGTAATGAGCGCTGGTACAGGTGTTAGTCACAGCGAGTTTAACGCTAATGCAGATGAGCAGTTAAATTTATTGCAGATCTGGTTGTTTCCAAACAAGAAAAATGTTACACCACGTTACGATCAACAAACTTTAGATCTTGCCGCAAGGCACAATAACTTTCAGCAGATTTTATCCCCAAATGCTGATGATGCTGGTGTTTGGATTCAACAAGATGCCTGGTTCTCGTTAGGTAAGTTTGATGAAGGTTTTGAAACCGAGTATAAAATCAAAAAAGCCGGTAATGGGGTGTATGCTTTCGTAATCGGTGGAGAAGTTACCATTAATGGGCAGGTGTTAAGTAAAAGAGATGGATTAGGTGTATGGGATACAGATAGCATCAGCTTTAAAGCCAATACTGCAGATGCAGAGGTTTTGTTGATGGATGTTCCGATGGAACTGAATTAGTGAAGTAAAATCGTCGTTTCGACTGTAATGTTCCAAAGGAACTTCTTTGGAGGAGAAATTTTGAAGTAGAGATCAATTATTTTTCTGCCGATGAAGAATCGGTTCTTCAGTCGGAATGACGATTTTTTTTGAGCGATTTGTTCGCTACAGTGTTATGCTTTAAAATTAAAACTATGCTAACTACCATACTTTATATCGGCCGTGATACAGATATTACCGCAGTAATGAACCGCTTATTAAATGCGAGGCCCGAATGGAAGGGCTTATGTGTTTGTACAGATGAGGAGGCCATTTCTATTTGCAAAGAACAGCCTATTGACCTGGTTTTACTCGGAAATGGAATTGAACCCGATTCGGAAGCTCAACTGAAAAATGAACTGCTTGCTCTAAGGCCAGACCTAAAAATTATACAGCATTATGGCGGGGGTAGTGGTTTGCTTTACGGAGAGATTATGACTGCAATAAGCTAATATTTTTAAGATTTCAGGAATAGGGGTTTGGGAATGTTTTATCGGTATTTAAAATCTTGACAAAGTTTGTTTTACATATCCCCTGCCATCCAGAAATCCTATTAATCCTGGCTTATTTATTCTGTGTATAAGTGCCTAAATCTTGCCATCCAGAAATCCTATTAATCCTGGCTTATTTGTTCTGTGTACAAGCGCCTAAATCTTGCCATCCAGAAATCCTATTAATCCTGGCTTATTTGTTCTGAGTATAAGCGCCTAAATCTTGCCATCCAGAAATCCTATTAATCCTGGCTTATTTGTTCTGTGTACAAGCGCCTAAATCTTGCCATCCAGAAATCCTATTAATCCTGGCTTATTTGTTCTGAGTATAAGCGCCTAAATCTTGCCATCCAGAAATCCTATTAATCCTGGCTTATTTGTTCTGTGTATAAGCGCCTAAATCTTACAATCCAGAAATCCTATTAATCCTGGCTTATTTGTTCTGTGTACAAGCGCCTAAATCTTACAATCCTGAAATCCTATTAATCCTGGCTTATTTATTCTGTGTACAAGCGCCTAAATCTTACAATCCTGAAATCCTAGCTCTTGTTATCCGGATGCTTAGTATTGTAAACTCTCTTAAAAGTTAAACTCCGGCTTCCAAAATTGATTAGTAATCCTACAGGTAGTTTATAGGCTTCGAGATAGTTAATCGCTTGTGCAAGATGTGCATCATTTAATTCGGATACGGCTTTCAATTCTAACATGATTGTATTTTCAACAAAAAAGTCTACCCTTCTATATCCAATTTTTATATCACGATAAAAAATATTCATCGTCATTTCCTCTTTGTAGGATAATTCCTCTATCGTCCTTTAGATTTGTTTTGATATATTATTTAAGGAAAAACTATATTTATTTAGTTAACTTAATTATCAGATTACCTAAATCGGTAGCGGCACATTAATAGATCGTCAAGGTTTTTATGCCTAAGAAATGATGCAATCCGCTACCGTTTTTTCCCTTAGTGACCAGATAACAATTAGGGCAATACCCATTATTAAGGACTAGGATCGATGGGGTAAAAATTAGGTAACTATTACAAACATAAAAAATATCAGGATGATTGTCTCTACAAAATTTTTTATTGGGATTGATGTATCAAAACCCTAATTCGATGTTTCGTTAATGGCTGTTGTTAACCATGTAAGACAAGGGGTAGAAACCTCCCGGTTTGACAACACTTCTGCCGGGATGAAGTTATTTGAGAAATGGCTCAAATCCCATAAAACAGCTTTCAATGAAAACACTCTTGTTGTCATTGAAAATACAGGGATCTATCACCGTTTGATCTGGGCTTTCTGCAGCGGGAAACATTTACCTATCCATATTGGTAATGCAGCCCGTATCAAATGGAGTTTTGGGATAGCACGGGGCAAGAACGATAAGATAGACAGTCTGCGTTTATGCAACTATGCTTTTAAGGAAGCAGAGGATTTAAAGGCCACCCCAGTATTAAACCCAGATTTGTTGCATCTGAAAGACTTTGTATCAGCCAGGACTAAATTGCTTAAACAGAAATCCGGTCTTGGTGTATCGATTAAAGAACTTGGCAATGTTAACGATAAATCACATCAGAAACTGATTGAAAAGGCAATGAAACATGCACTTGATGGGATCGCCAAATCCATCAAAAATATTGAGGATCAGATTAAAAAGATTATTTCAGAAAACCAGGATTTCAAGCGTAACTATAAACTATTGATCAGTATCCCTGGTATAGGCCATGTTACCGCGGTGTACCTGATTGGCTGCACGGCAAATTTTGCAGGACAGCCCAGCGGAAAAGAACTGGCCTGTTATGCAGGGGTAGCGCCATTTGAACACAGTAGCGGTATAAGTATCAAAGGCAAAACCAGAGTACATCGGATGGCTAATAAAGAACTTAAAAGATTGCTGCATATGTGTGCATTATCTCTAATTCAACATAATCAGGAATTCAGAACATATTACAATAGAAAAAAGGATGAAGGGAAGCACAGCATGAGCATAATTAATGCGGTTAGAAATAAGATAGCACTAAGAGTTGCGGCAGTTATAAAAAATCAAGCCAGCTATAAAAATAATTATAATATAGCTGCTTAAAATTTGTTTTAATCATAACAATCATTTCGATGCCCAGAGCTTTTTGATAAATTTTTTCCTGAAAACCTGAGCCTAAAAAAGAATGGACTTTCATTGCACATCCAATAATTCGGCCAGTTAGATCACCATATTTCATCATAATAAATAAAAAATTACTGAAAGAAATAGGGATGTTCTTTATAACTAAGTTAAACTATAAATCTTAAAATCCAATAACTGAAACATCTTGAATTAATAGTCCAAAAGCATAATAACCTGAGTTCGATAATTAAAATGCGTACAACTGGTTAGTTTTAATAGTTTGGTATTTGATTGATGGCTTTTTAGGGAAGAAGCTATATGCTGCCAA
>Ga0308165_1004680_pt1 | contig 13297 bp, 11 predicted proteins | sample PhyWR2_FD_201032 | JGI IMG/M metagenome (GOLD analysis project Ga0308165, IMG submission 201032) | Phyllosphere microbial communities from UC Gill Tract Community Farm, Albany, California, United States - DLSLW.R2 | ecosystem: Host-associated > Plants > Phyllosphere > Unclassified | place: USA...
CGCCGGAGCCACTTTCTGGTCCGGGGCGAAGGCTGTGAGCGCCACCAGGTCGCCGAAGGAGTAGTCCCCCTTGCCGGCGGGGCCGCGAACCACGTTCCGCAGTTCGCACGCCTTGCCGTCCGCTCCGCCCACCAGGTTGGTGATGCCGTAGGAACCGAAGTAGCGGTAGCCCTGGATCACCCGGTAGACCATCCGCGGCGGGATGGTTCCCTCCCCGCCCTGCGCGGCGAGCTCGAACGGTACGCTGCTGATCACGGTGTACGGGTGCTTTGCGCTGTCCGGGCAGTCAGCGGACGACGGCGGGAGTCCCGTCCTGAGTGCGGCAACGAAGGTACCGTCTGGCTTCTTCACGTCGACCTTCAGTCCGCCGGGAAGGACGCCTTCCTCCGGCGGCACGGATTGGGCGATCCAGTCCGCCGGCAGGTCGAAGCTGACTGTCTTGGCGGAGTCCGAGAACGTCTTCCAGGCAGCGGCGGTGGCCGCGCCCTCCGGTGCGGCCGGCGTTGCGGAGGTGGATGCAGCGCTGCTCCCGGTTGCACCCGGGGTGGCTCCCTGCGTTGGGCTGCCGGACGTTGCAACCCCGTTCGCAGCCGCTCCGGAGGGTGCCGGCTGCGCTGTCCAGCCAGGACTTCCGGCCGGTGTTCCGGAGCACGCCGCCAGGAAAACTGCGGCGGCAACAAGAGACGCGCCGGAAAGGACGGTGGATGCTGCCTTGCCTGTCATGGAAGCCAGCCTAGCGGCGCTCCGTCCGCTCTCCTGCGCGCACGCGGGGGTGTTTTCGACATCATTGGCGCGCCCCTCCGCCAGCCGCCTGACCAGCTCCCAACCCGGGCACGTGCCCGCCGTGCCGCCGTCGGACATTTACCACCCCGGGCTGGGACTAGGCTGGAAGCTATGGCGGAAGAGCAGACCGGCGCAGCCGAAGAGAATCCCGCGGACAACTCCGCCCTGAACATGTCCGCCGTGGACGTCGCCGACTGGCGGCTGCGGACCTTTGCGCTGTACGACGCCGTCCGCCGGATCTCTGCAGAGAGCCCGTCCGAGGCCCACTCTTACTGGCGCCACCAGCGCGACCTGATGTTCGCCACCCACCCCGCGTCCGCGCTCACCGCAGCGGACAAGGCGCACTTCTCCGGCCTGAAGACCGCCGACTACGATCCCATCTACCGCTTCCACGTGCCGCTGACCAAAGAGGGTGCCGGCAGGGAAATGAGTGTCGATACCGGGACCGACGGCGTGGTCCACTTTGTCCGGCTGGGCACCTTTGATCTTCCGGAGATGGGCCAGTTGGGTGTGTGGAAGATCCATGGCTACGGCGGGGGCATCTTCGTCCCGTTCCGGGACGCCACGGCCGGCCAGCCGGGTGGAAGCTACGGGGCGGGCCGCTACCTGCTGGACACCATCAAGGGTGCCTTCCACGGTGTCAACGGCAGCGGCCCTGATGCCACGTTCGTCCTGGACTTCAACTTTGCGTACAACCCGTCCTGCGCCTATAACGAAGCGTGGGCCTGCCCCCTGCCCGGGCCGTCCAACCGGCTGGCAGTGGACATCCCCGTGGGCGAGCTGTACTGACCTATGGCGGGTCTTTACAGGGCTTCCGGGTGCGCAGCTTTGCTGGTCCCTGCCCGCGGCACTGACAATTTTGCCGGTGCCTCCGCGTGATGGAGGGAACGCCAGCACCGGCAGGGCCGGAGACCACCACCCGGCGTCTTCCCGCCACCAGGCACTACCCCGGGGTCCTGCGCTTTCCCGTCGTCCGGCAGCTGATCCGCTTCTCCGGCGTCGGCGTCATCTGCACGGCGGCGTCCCTGGGAATCTATGCGCTGCTGCGGCCCTGGCTTGGCGCGCAGCTGGCCAACGCGGTGGCACTGGTCCTTACGTCCCTGCTGAACACGGCCCTGAACCGGCGGCTGACCTTCAAGATCGCCGGCCAACAGCGCCGCACGCGGGACCACCTCAACGGCCTGGTGGTGATCGGCGTGGCCCTGGTGATTACCGGCAGCAGCCTCGGTGTGCTGCACTGGTTCAATCCGCACGCCACGGTAGGGGACGAACTCGTTGCCACCACGCTGTCCGGGTTCCTCGCCACCGCTGTGCGGTTCAGCATGCTGCGGCACTGGATCTTCCGCCGGGCACGGCACCGCTGATTCGGGGACCGGGACAGTCAGGGGCGCTGGCCCGCGCCCAGGTTTTTGACGCTGCCCACCGCCGCCCGGACAGCGGCCGCCGCAGCCGCCAGGTCCTCCTGTGTCACTGAAGCGTCGAAACTGAACCGGACAGCGGTCTGGGCCACCTCGGCGGAAATCCCCATGGCGGTGAGTACGGGCGACGGCGCATCAGAGCCGGCAGCGCACGCCGAGCCGCTGGAGCAGACTACGCCGCGCCGTTCCAGTTCCAGGAGGACGGACTCGCCGCTGGTTCCAGGGAAGCAGAACGAGGCCACCGACGGGAGTCGTTCCGAGGGGTGGCCGGTAAGGATGGCCTGGGGCACTCCCGCCAGGACGGCGCCGATGAACCGGTCACGCAGTGTTTCCACCCGTGCCTGCTGCTCTGGCTGGCGGTCCTGGGCAAGTGTGAGGGCAGTGGCCAGTCCCACCGCTCCGGCTACGTTTTCGGTGCCGGAACGGCGGCCCCGTTCCTGCCCGCCACCGTGGATGACCGGTTCCAGCCGGACGCGGCTCCGGACGAACAGCGCGCCGCAGCCTTTGGGTGCACCGAGCTTGTGACCGGAGATGCTCATGGCGTCCACGCCCAGGGAGCTGGTGTCCAGCGGCAGCCAGCCTGCGGCCTGGACGGCGTCCGTATGGAACGGAACGCCGCGGGCGTGGGCCATCTCCGCCAGGGCGGGGATGGGCTGGACGGTTCCCACCTCGTTGTTGGCGTACATGATGCTTACCAGGGCCGTTTCCGGATGCAGCACGGCTGCCAGCGCCTCCGGCGTGACGCGTCCGGTGGCGTCCACCGGCACCACGTCCACGGTAAAGCCGTGGAAGCGTTCCAGGTACCGGGCGGACTCCTCCACCGCAGGATGTTCAACGGCGCTGATCACTACCCGGTCCAGCTGCGGGTTTGCGGCCTGCCGGGCCAGTGCGATTCCCTTGACGGCCAGGTTGTCCGCCTCGGTGCCGCCGGAGGTGAACACCACTTCGCCCTGCCGGCAGCCAAGGACCGCCGCGACTGCCGACCGTGCTCCTGCGAGCGCCGCTGCGGCCGACTCGCCGAGAGTGTGGTGGCTGGACGGGTTGCCGAACCCGCCGGTGAGGTGGGGCCACATGGCGTCCAGCACTTCCCGGCGGACGGGGGTGGTGGCGGCTGCGTCGAGGAAGATCACGGCAGCGTCACCGGGCGGTCAGTTCGACGTCGAGGCCCAGGTCCAGGGCGGCCACGGTGTGGGTGAGTGCACCCACGGAGATGACATCCACGCCCGTGGCGGCAATGGCGCCAACCGTGCCCAGGTTGACGTTGCCGCTGGCTTCCACGCGGGCGCGTCCGGCCACGAGCGCCACGCCGTCCTTCAGCTCCGGCACCGTGAAGTTGTCCAGCATGATGGTGTCCACTCCCGCGGCCAGCACGGGTTCGATCTGGTCCATGCGGTCCACTTCCACTTCGAAGTGGGTGGTGTGCCCCAGCTGTGCCTTGGCAGCGAGCAGGAGTTCCGTGAGCTTTGCAGGGTCTCCCCCGGTCATCACCGCGAGGTGGTTGTCCTTGGCCAGGACGGCGTCGGAGAGGCTGTAGCGGTGGTTCGCTCCGCCGCCGCACCTTACGGCGAAGCGTTCCAGGATCCGCAGGCCGGGCGTGGTCTTGCGCGTGTCGGTAATGCGGGCCCGGGTTCCCTCGGCGAGGGCCACGAACTCTGCCGTTTTCGTAGCGATGGCGGACATCCGCTGGACCAGGTTCAGCGCCACCCGTTCTGCCATCAGCACGGAGCGGGCGGTGCCGCTGACCCGCGCGAGGTGCGTGCCGGCGTCGAACGCTTTGCCGTCCGCTACCAGGAGTTCCACCTGGGTGTTGGGGTCCACCAGTTGCATGGCGTCCCGGAACACGGTGGCGCCGCTAAGGACGCCGGGCACGCGGGCGTTGAGGACTGCGGTGGCGCGGGCATCTGCCGGGATGAGCAGCTGCGAGGTGATGTCGCCACCGGGAGCATCCTCGTCGAAGGCCCGTTCCAGGATCTCCCGGACGGGGGCCGGCGGGAGGGTGAGGTCCAGCGCCGGGCGCGGGGCGGCAGCGAGGGCGATCACGGCGGGTTCAGTCATGGAGCAGGCTCGCTTTCGGGCGGGAAGGACGGGAGGGTTCGGCGTGTACGGGTTCGTCACTGCGGTAGTGCGCCCCCAGGGAGTCACGGCGGTCAAGGGCGGCAGCGACCAGCAGTTGGGCAGCCAGTAAGAGGTTGCGGTCCTCGCAGGCAACAGGGTCAGCGGCGGATTCCAGGTCAGGAAGGACGACGGCGGCCCAGGACTCAAGCGTCCGGCCGGCCTCAGCCAACAATTCCCCGGAGCGCAGCACCCCGGCATGCGAGGTCATCAAAGAACGGAGCGCCCCGCGGGAAAAGGGCTCCCCGGCCCCTTCACTCCCGCCGAAGTTGGACGGCCAACCCCCGGCGAGCGCACCTGGCCGATCCACCGCACCTTCTAAAGCAGCAGGGACGGTGACGTGCGCACTTGCGTTCCGCGGCAGGGGTGCGGAAGCGTGCGTCAAGCGGAGGCCGCCCGCGGCCGAGGCAGCACGCGGAGCATCGCTGACGCGGGACGCGTCCCAGCCCCGGTCACCCGAGAGGAAAGATTCAACAGCACGGCGGCCGAAGACGAGTCCCTCGAGGAGGGAGTTGCTGGCCAGCCGGTTTGCCCCTTGGACGCCCGTGCACGCAACTTCCCCGGCAGCGTAGAGGCCGGGAACGGTGGTGCGGGCGGAGAGGTCGGTGCGTACCCCGCCCATCCAGTAGTGGGCGGCGGGGGCGACGGGGACCAGTTCGCGGGTCCAGTCGATGCCGGCGTCGAGGGTTTTGCGGGTGAGGGTGGGGAACCGTTGTTGGAGGAAGCCTGCACCCCTGGCCTGTTCAATGACGCGGGCGTCGAGGTAAACGTGGCCGGTGGGGTCGCCGAGTTTGGCCAGGTGGAGGGCGATGCTGCGGGAGACGACGTCGCGGGGTGCCAGTTCGGCGTCGGGGTGGTAGGCCTGCATGAACCGGCGTCCGCCGGAGTCCAGCAGGATGGCCCCTTCGCCGCGGACGGCCTCAGAGATCAGCAGTGGCCCGTCCAGCCGGGCCGGGTGTGCCGTGGCAGAGCTGACCAGGCAGGTGGGGTGGAACTGGAAGAACTCGAGGTCTGCCACTGCCGCTCCGGCGCGGACGGCGAGCGCCAGTCCGTCGGCGGTGGCAACGGCGGGATTGGTGGTTTGGGCGAACAGCTGGCCTGCTCCCCCCGTGGCCAGCAGGACGGCGTCCGCGTCCAAGCTGAGGTTCCGGCCGGTGTGCTGGTATTGCACGCCTGCCACCCTTCCGTTGCGGGTGACGAGCGCAGTGGCGTGGGCATGCGTGAGGACGGCGAGTTTTCCTTCGTCCTGCCGGGACAGCACCGCCTGGATCAGCGCGCCGGCGACGCGAGCACCCGTCGCGTCGCCGCCTGCGTGCAAAATGCGCGGGGCGCTGTGGGCCGCTTCGAGTCCAAGGGCCGGGCCGTCGTCGTGCGTTGCCCTATCCGTGCCTGCCTTGGCCTGCCCGGCATCGAAGGCAACCCCGTAGCCCTGCAGGCCGGCGATGTCCTGCCGCGCCTCAGTGCACATCAGCCGGACCGCGGCCTCGTTGCAGTGCCCGGCCCCGGCGCGCAGGGTGTCCGCGATGTGCGCGGCGACGGTATCCCCCGGGGCAGGTTCGTCGAGGACGGCGGAGATGCCGCCCTGCGCGTACCAGGTGTTGCTCTGATCCAGCGCGCCTTTGGTCAGCAGCACCACGTCCGCGCCGGCATCGGCGGCAAGCAGTGCGGCGTAGAGGCCTGCGATGCCGCTTCCGACGACGGCCAGACGGCGCGTCATCAGGGCCTCGCAGCGAGCATGCGCTCAAGCGCAATCCTGGCGTTGGCCTGCACGTGGTCGTCAACGGTGATGCGGTTGACGACACGGCCGGCCACCAGTTCCTCCAGTACCCAGGCCAGGTAGCCGGGGTGGATGCGGTACATGGTGGAGCACGGGCAGATCACCGGGTCCAGGCAGAAGATGGTGTGCTGCGGGTACTCGGCCGCAAGCCGGTTCACCATGTTGATCTCGGTGCCGATGGCGAACGTGGTGGGCTCGGTGGCGGCGGCGATGGCCTTCTTGATGAAATCCGTGGAACCGGCGGAATCCGCGGCGTCCACCACCTCCATGGGGCACTCGGGGTGCACGATCACCTGGACGCCGGGGAACTCAGTCCGGGCCTTCTCGATTTGCGCCACGCTGAACCGCTTGTGCACGGAGCAGAACCCGTGCCACAGGATCACGCGGGAGTCCAACAGTGCCTGTTCGTCGTTGCCGCCCAGGTCCTTGCGCGGGTTCCACATGGGCATCTGCTCCAGCGGCACGCCCAGCGCCTTGGCGGTGTTGCGGCCCAGGTGCTGGTCCGGGAAGAACAGCACCCGCTGGGCGCGCCGGAAGGCCCACTCCAGGACCGTCTTTGCGTTGGAGGAAGTGCAGACGATGCCACCGTGTTCGCCGCAGAACGCCTTGAGGGCTGCGGAGGAGTTCATGTAGGTGACGGGGAGGACCGGGACCCGGCCCTCGGCGTCGGGCTCGGTTCCGAAGATGTCCTCGAGCTGCTCCCAGCATTCCTCCACCGAGTCCGCGTCCGCCATGTCGGCCATGGAGCAGCCGGCGGCGAGGTTGGGCAGGATGACGGCCTGCTCCGGCGTGGAGAGGATGTCCGCGGTCTCGGCCATGAAGTGGACGCCGCAGAAGATGATCGCCTCCGCATCCGGCCGGGTGAGTGCCGCGTTGGCCAGCTGGAAGGAGTCGCCCACGAAGTCCGCGTACTGGATGACTTCATCGCGCTGGTAGAAGTGGCCCAGGATCACCGCGCGGTCCCCCAGTGCGGCCTTGGCTGCTTTGATGCGCTCCCCGAGCTCGGCGTCGCTGGCCAGCTTGTATTCTTCGGGAAGCTGGCCCTGGCGCGGCGTGCCGGCCGGGGCCGGATCGGCGCTGGATGCCCCGGGACCGTAGGCCGGTACCCCTGTAAGCGCCTCGGCCAGGTCGTAGTCCCACGGGCCCTTGGCCAGCGCCGGGCTGCAGGTGCTGCGTTCAGCGGCTGCGCCCTTTTCGGCCTGTTCGCGCGTGATCAGCTGGATTGCCGTGTTGACGCTGCTCATGGTGTGCTCCTGTTATCTGGGTCAAGGCCTGGCCGGCCGGTAAAGCGGTAGAGGCGTGGCGGGCGGTGCTTGCCGCCCTGGAGGTATTCCCCGGTTTCTTCGATTTCCGGGGTGGCTTTGAGTTGCCGCCGGAAATTTGCGGGATCCAACTGGCGGTCAAGGATTGCTTCATAGACTTCGCGGACCTGGGCCAGCGTGAAGTACTCCCCCAGCAGGTGGTACGCCACCGAGCCGTAGGCCAGCTTGTTGCGCAGGCGCCAGAGCGCGTAGTCCACGATGGCGTTGTGGTCGAACGCCAACTCACCCAGCCGGTCCGCGCGGAACCACTTCACGTTTTCGGACTCGTCCGCGAGGGCTGCTTCCGTAGGCTGGACCAGGGCCCAGTAGACGATGGAGACGACACGCTGGGTGGGTGAACGGTGGAGTCCGCCGAAGGCGTACAGCTGCTCAAGGTAGCTGGGGGCAAGGCCGGTGGTCTCCCGCAGGTTCCTGGCGGCGGCGTCCTGGAGCGATTCGTCATGGCTCAGCGGGCCGCCCGGCAAGGCCCACATCCCCTTGAACGGTTCCCGGATGCGGCGCACCAGGGGAAGCCACAGGGTGGGACGGCCGGAGGTGGCGCTGGGCCGGAGGGCGAAGATCACCGTGGAGATGGCCAGCGACGGCGGCGCGGCCTGCCGCTCGGAAACATTAGCCGAGCTGTAGTACACCTGTCCCACCACCTTCCATCTTCCTCGACCGCCGGCATTGGACCGGTCGACCATCAGTTATAGTCATCTTGACCAAAACTAATTCTACGGCTGGGCATCCCCTAAAGGGAAATGTTTCTGCCCACGCATTTACGGGCGCGGCCGGGACTGGAGACATTCCGTCAGCTACGGGCGATCGAACTCCTGCTGCTAATCCCGGTTACCGGTTTCGCCCCCCATTTCGGGGCAGCCGCCCGGAAGCGGTAAATTCAATAGGTCCCAAAAGGACCCCCGGGCCTCTTACCCCGGACCCATCCAGCCCCAGAAGGTGCACCTGCCCATGACGATGAAGTCTGCCCATACGCCATCAACCACCACACCAAAGGCCGCAGCCGTCCACAGCATGAAGCCCCGCCAGCTGACCATGATGGGGCTGGGCAGCGCCATAGGAGCGGGGCTGTTCCTGGGGTCCGGTGCCGGAGTCCAGGCGGCAGGGCCGGCAGTACTCATCTCCTACCTGGTGGCCGGAACGCTGATCATCCTGGTCATGTGGGCCCTTGGTGAGATGGCGGCAGCACACCCGAACAGCGGGGCCTTCTCCGTGTATGCGCAGCGCGCGCTGGGCCGCACGGCAGGCGCCACCATCGGCTGGCTGTGGTGGCTGCAGCTGGTCGTGGTGATCGCGGCCGAGGCCCTGGGCGCGGCCGGGCTGCTGTTCTCCGTGTGGCCAGTAGTCCCGGTCTGGGCCCTGGCGCTGCTGTTCATGGTGGTCTTCACCGCCATCAACCTGGCCGGGGTCCGCAACTTTGGCGAGTTCGAGTTCTGGTTCGCCATCCTCAAAGTAGCCGTGATCGTCCTATTCCTCGGAGTTGGTGCAGCGCTGCTCCTGGGCATGCTCCCCGGCGTCGAGTCTCCCGGCGCGCAGAATCTCACCGGGAACTTTGCGCCGCAGGGTCTGGGCGGCGTTGCTGCTGCCCTGTTCGTGGTGATCTTCGCGTTTGGCGGAACGGAGATTGTGTCGGTGGCGGCAGCCGAAACCGAGGACCCGGAGCGCAGTGTGGGCAAGGCCATCCGCACGGTGGTGTGGCGGATCCTCGTGTTCTACATCGGCTCCGTCTTCGTCATCGCCGCCGTCCTTCCCGCCACCTCCAAGAGCCTTGCCTCCCCCTTCGCCGGCGTCCTGGACGCGGCCCGGATCCCTGGTGCGTCCACCGCCATCACCCTGGTGGCCGTCGTCGCGCTTCTCTCCGCCCTCAATGCCAATCTTTACGGCGCCTCCCGCATGGTTTACTCGCTGGCCCAGCGGGGCGAGGCTCCCCGTGTCCTGACCCGCCTCAACCGCGCAGGCGTGCCGCTGCCCGCGGTGGCCGTGTCCGTGGCCTTCGGCTTCGTGGCCACTGTCCTGGAACTCCTGTTCCCGGACCGTATCCTGCCTGCGCTGTTCCAGCTGGTGGGATCGACGTGCCTGGTGGTCTGGGGCAGCGCCCTGATCTCCCAGCTGATCCTCCGACGGCGGGCAGACCGCGACGGCACCCCGCTGCCCCTGCGGATGAAGGGCTTTCCCGGCCTGACCATCCTGGGCCTGGTGCTGCTGGGACTCATCTTCGCCGTCGGGTTCAGCGCCGACGCCAGCCGCGTGCAGCTCTTCAGCACTTTCGCCCTGATCGCCGGCATCGCACTGGCGTGCGCCGTTGGCGCCCGGCTGACCGGCGGGAGGCAGCCCACCAACCGGTAGAGTGGTGCGTACCTTTCCAAGGAAGTCGCACCGACGCGCCGGGCCCGCCCAGGCGCCGTACCTGATTGGGGAACTGACACCATGAGCGGCAGGCACAGCGGCCAGCAGCAGGCGCACACCGTTGAGGGCACCGACCCGCAGATGTATGTGGCGGTCCACGAACCCGCGGCCGACGCAGGGCTTCGGCCCGTCTTGCTGCTGCATGGCTTCTCCTCCTCATCCAAGCTCAACTGGGAGGACACAGGCTGGGTCTCGGCCCTGCTCGACGCCGGCCGACGGGTGATCACGGTGGACCTGCCCGGTCACGGCCGCAGTGGTGCGCCCGAGGACATGGACTCCTACTCCCCCAGCCGTATCCGTGCGGACCTGCTGCAGGCAGCGTTCGACGCCGGCGCCCGGCCCTTGCAGGACGGCGATCCTTCCAGCGGGCTGGACGTGGTGGGCTATTCCCTGGGCTCCCGGCTCGCCTGGGAGTTTGCGGCAACCCAGCCCGAGCTGGTGCACCGGCTGGTGCTTGGCGGCCCCAACGACTCCGACCCCCTGGCGGCCTTCGACCTCGTAGCCGCCCAGGACTATCTGGCAGACGGCACGCCGATCAAGGACGAGTCCACCGCCCAGCTGCTCAAGATGGCGCTGCTGCTGCCCAGCAACAACATCTTCGCGCTCCTGTCGCTCGTGGAGGCCATCAAGGCGGAGCCCTATGACCCGGCCGAAGCGGTCCCCCACGTTCCCATGCTGCTGGTGGCTGGAGACAAGGACGAACGGGCGGCGACGTTGCCCAAGCTTGCCGAACTCGCCGGCAGCGCGGGGTCCATGGCCGAACAGGTGATCCTTCCGGGCCGGAACCACACCAACGCCATCACCAGCAGGGCCTTCAAGCAGGCCGCCATTTCGTTCCTGGCCGTCTGAGCGATACCAGTCTGCTGCCGCCGGAAACCAGACAGCAGCCCTTGAACGTTTGCTGACGACGGGCCGCGGCGGTCAGCGACAGAGCGCCGGGAAGGAAACATGGGGACGCGTTTCGAGGACCGCACGGAGGGCGGACAACGCCTTGCCGCTGCCCTGGCCCAGTTCCGGGAGCGCCCGGACACCGTGGTCCTGGGCCTGGCCCGCGGGGGCATCGCGGTCGCGGCGGCTGCGGCAACGGCGCTGGGCCTGCCCCTGGGCACCGTCCTGGTGCGCAAGCTGGGGATCCCCGGGCACGAGGAAACCGCGTACGGCGCCCTGGCCCTGGCCCGGGGCCGCACGGTCCGGCTGATCAATAAACCGCTGCTGGAGCGGGTCCTGGAACATGGGGTTTCCCGGGAATCGCTGAACGCCGTGGAAGACCGCGAACGGGCCGAACTGCTCCGCCGGGCGGGGCTTTACCCGGGGGCCGGTATGGACGTAGCGGACAAGACCGTACTCCTGGTGGATGACGGCCTGGCCACCGGCGCCACGATGCGCGCCGCCGTCGAGGCCGTGCGGGAAGGTGGCGCTGCTGCGGTGATTGCCGCCGCCCCCGTGGGTTCGGTTGATGCCCAGGCGTTACTGGAGCGGGTATGCGACGCGGTGGTCTGCCTGCACCTGCCCGGCAAGTTCCGGGCCGTGGGGAGCCACTACCGGCGCTTTCCGCAACTGAGCGACGACGACGCAGTCAGGCTGCTGGCACAGTAGCAACACCTGGACAAACAGCAGGCCCGGACCAAGCGGTCCGGGCCTGCTGTTTGCGCGCTTGGCGGCGGGTGGGCGGGCCCACGCCGTCCGGGTTCCCTGGCCGAAGCGAAGCAAGGCTAGGGTGACGGTGGCTGGGCCCACGCCGTCCGGGTTCCCTGGCCGAAGCGAAGCGAGGTTAGGGGGACGGTGGGGACTAGTGGTGGCTGCTGACGCCCAGCGGACGGCCCTTGGTTTCTTTGGCCAGCACCACGCCGACGGCGGAGATGACGCAGAGGACCATGATGTAGATGCCGATTGAGCCTGTCCACTTAGTGGACTGCAGCAGCGATTCCGCGATGGTGGCTGCAAAGGCTCCGCCCAGGATGGCGCCGAAGGCGTACCCGATGGAGATGCCTGAGTAGCGGACGTTTGCGGGGAACATCTCGGCGTACATGGCGGACATGGGTCCGTAGGACAGGCCCAGGCCAATGGTCAGGACGAAAAGGGCGACGCCGTAGAGCATGATGTCCTTGGTGTCGATCAGGGCAAACATGGGGATCATCCATGCGAAGACGATGGCGTAGCCGATCAGGAACGTCTTGACGCGGCCAATGCGGTCGGAGAGCCAGCCGCCCACCAGGGTGAAGATCAGCCAGCCGAAGGAGGCCAGAGTGGTGGCCAGGAGAATCTGCGGCGTGGGCATCTTCAGCGTCTTGGTGGCGTAGGAGATGAAGAACGCAATCAGCAGATAACCGGCTGCGTTGTTGCCGATGAAGATCAGGGTGGAGTACAGCACCGGCAGCTTGTGGTTCCGGATCAGTTCGCCCAGGGGCGCCTTGCTCTCCTTCTTGCGCATTGCCATCTCCTGGAAGACCGGGCTTTCGGCGACGGCCCGGCGGATCAGGTAGCCCACCACGATCAGGACGATGGAGAGCAGGAACGGCACGCGCCAGCCCCAGGCAGCGAAGTCTTCCTTGGACATGCTGGTGTTGAGGAAGAACAGCAGGCCGGTGGCCAGGATCATGCCCACGGGCACGCCGATCTGCGGGTAGGCGCCGAAGAGTCCGCGGCGGTTGACCGGCGCGTGCTCGACGGCCATGAGGGCGGCACCGCCCCACTCGCCGCCGGCGGAGAAGCCCTGGATGACCCGCAGCAGGATCAGCAGCACGGGAGCCCAGGCGCCGATCTGCGCGTAAGTGGGCAGCATGCCGATCAGGGCGGTGGCCGCGCCCATCATCACCAGGGTGAAGACCAGCATGGCCTTCCGGCCCAGGCGGTCGCCCAGGTGACCGGCGATGACGGCGCCGAGCGGACGGAACAGGAAGCTGATGCCGATGAGGGCAAAGGAGAGAATCTGGGCCAGGCCGGGGTTGGATTCGTTCAAGGGTGCGAGGAACAGCGGTGACAGCAGCGTTGCGGTCAGCTGGGCAAAGATGAAGAAGTCGTACCACTCGATTGTGGTGCCGACCAGGGTGCCGGCGAGGACCTTGCGCTCCTCGCGCCGACTGCTGGGACCAGCGAGGGTGTCCACCTTGGAAGGTGTGGTCATTGAAACTCCATTGTTTATTGGGCAGCAAGCCACCCGGACGCCTTCAGAATTACCGACAGAACGGTCAGTTAGTTAGTAGGGTACTACGAAAACGTGATGCGGAACACGGACTTTGGGGATTTTTAGCGGCTAAGCAGCCGCGGAAGACATGTTCTATATTTGAACTGCAAGTTCGTATTGAGGACAATACCGCCTCCCGGGAATCGAGACAAGGGTCACGGATGGGGCGGCCTGCAACCTAGGATGGACAACATGACTCCTCCAGCAGCGGCAGCCCAAGCCGGAGCTGCGCCGCAGGCTTCGCCTTCCCAGACCCTGTCGCGCGGCATCCGTGCGCTCGAGATCCTTGCGGCCGCAC
>Ga0308165_1004681_pt1 | contig 13291 bp, 15 predicted proteins | sample PhyWR2_FD_201032 | JGI IMG/M metagenome (GOLD analysis project Ga0308165, IMG submission 201032) | Phyllosphere microbial communities from UC Gill Tract Community Farm, Albany, California, United States - DLSLW.R2 | ecosystem: Host-associated > Plants > Phyllosphere > Unclassified | place: USA...
GTCTGGTGCGCGGGCCGCGACGCCCGTGAGATGACGTCGCACGTCACGATACCCAACTGAACGAGCGAAAGGTGTTTTTCCCGGGTGCGTCTCTCAGGTTCGAGCACCGACCGCTCGGCGGTGCTCCTGGGGCGACGGAGAGAACTCTCCATCGACCTCCCAGGGCCCAGGTGGTGGGATCGACCCGACCCACTCGTGCCGCTGCCCCCGGGAGAGACACCGATGCCGACCTTCACCCACTTCATGGCCCACGCGCCGATCGACGAGCAGACCGTCGCACGGTTCGCCCCGACGGTCCCCGCCGAGGTGGTCTCGGCGTGGCGCGAGCACGGGTCGGGCTACGTGTCGGACGGGTACTTCAGGTTCGTCGACCCGGGCCACGCCTCGCAGATGCTCGAGGGCACCATGAACCTGCCCGAGGGGTCGACGGTCCTGTTCACGACAGCCCTCGGCGACCTCGTCGTGCACCTCGGCGGCCGGTACCTCGTGGTCAAGTTCCGCTGGGGTGTCATCGACGTGACGCCCGTGGGGATGGGGTTCTCCGACCTGCTGCGTCTCATGGAGGACCCGGCCGCCCGCGATCTCTCCTTCGAGTGGTCCCCGTACCTGGAGGCCGGTCAGCGCACCGGTGTGCCCAGCATGGAGGAGGTCCTCGGCTTCGTGCCGATGCTGGCGATGGGCGGGGCTCCCGTCGCGGCGAACCTGCAGCGGATGGGCCTGTGGGAGCACCTCGCGATCATCGCGCAGATGGCCGGGGTGCCCACGGTCCGGGGTGACCTGCGCACACCCGAGACCGACCGTCCGGTCCCGGCACCCGTCCCCGTCGAGAGGCCTCAGCTCTCCCCCACCCTCGAGCCGCTGGCCGCCCGGGGCGAGAGCCTGTTCAGGCAGCTCGCCGCGAAGACCGGGCAGGGGATGACCGACCCGTTGACCTTCGTGCCCGTCGACGACGGCGTCGCCGTCGTGCGCGCCGTCCGCGGCGGGGGCACGATCTTCGTCGGACCGGACCAGACCGTGCTCTACAGCGGCTCGTCGCTCAGCTTCGACGACGGGGTGCGCGCCTTCAGGAGCGGGATGCGGACTGCACCGGAGAAGTTCTGATCCCTAGGTCTTCTGTCGTCCGGAGGGGCGGTCGGGGTGCCGTACGCTCTCCGACATGGCTACTGCTCTCATCACGGGCGGCACGTCGGGCATCGGTGCGGCCTTCGCCGAGGCGCTGGCCTCCCGTGGCGTCCACCTCGTCCTCGTGGCGCGAGACGCGGCACGCCTCGCGCTCGCCGCGCAGCGCCTGACCGCAGCGCACGGCATCGAGGTCGAGACCATCAGCGCCGACCTGGCAGACCGCGCAGACGTCCTGCGGGTCGCCGACCGGCTCGAGGACGAGGACCGTCCTGTCGACCTGCTCGTCAACAACGCCGGGGCGGGCGTGCGCACCCCTCTCGTCTCGCGCGACCTCGCCTCGCACGATCTGGGTCTCGACGTGATGTGCCGCGCCGTCCTGGTCCTCGGCGGGGCCGCCGGGCGGTCGATGGCCGCGCGCGGCTCGGGGGCCATCATCAACGTGTCGAGCCTGCAGAGCCTGTTCACGACAGGGTCCTACGCCGCGATGAAGGCGTGGGTCACCTCGTACTCCCAGGGCCTCTCCGTCGAGCTCCAGGGCACGGGCGTCACCGTCACCGCTGTCCTCCCGGGGTGGGTGCGGACGGCGTGGCACTCCCCCGACGGTGACCGCCGCAGCTCAGTCCCCGGATGGCTCTGGACGGAGCCCGAGGCCGTCGCTGCTGCGGCGCTCCGGGCCAGCGCCCGCGGACGAGCCGTCTGCGTCCCCACCTGGCGGTACGCGGTCATCGGCTGGTGGGCACGCCACCTCCCCCGGTCGGTCGTCCGCTGGGTCTCCGCCAGGATCTCGTCGAGCAGGCGCGACTCCCAGCAGAGCAGGCGCGACTCCCAGCAGAGCGTGCGCGCAGCCGCGCCGCACGACGGACGGGGCCAGGGCTCGTGAGGCTCGACCGCTTCAGGTCCAAGACCGTCGCCGCCGTCCGCTTCGTCGCCCAGCGCGGTCTCCTCAAGCCCGTCGTGCGATGCGTCGTCAAGGTCTCCGTGCACGGCGAGGACCAGCTGACCGACCTGCGGCCGCCGTTCATCGTCGTCGCGAACCACGCGAGCCACCTGGACGCACCGGTGATCCTGGGGTGGCTGCCTCGCCGGCACTCCCGTTACCTGGCGGCGGGCGCTGCGGCGGACTACTTCTTCGACGTGTGGTGGCGCAAGTGGCTCACCATGCTGTTCTTCAGCGCCTTCGCCATCGAGCGCAAGGGCGAGCGCAAGCGCGGCGGAGTGTCCCGCAGCCTGCTCGACCGCGGCGTCCCGCTGCTGATCTTCCCCGAGGGAGGCCGCTCCAAGTCAGGAGCCGTCCGCCCCTTCAAGCGTGGCGCCGCAGCCCTGGCGATCATGTCTGAGGTGCCGTGCGTGCCCGTCGCGCTCGTCGGGACCTCGGCCGCGATGCCCAGCGGGGCGACCTGGCCCACGCGGGGCCGCCCGCCCGTCGACGTCGTCATCGGCGCACCGATGCTCCCCGGGCCGCAGGACACTCCAGTGACCTTCACAGCCCGGCTCTCCGCGGAGGTCCTCAGGCTCCACGCCTCGGTGGCTACCACGCCGGTCCTCGTCCAGGAGGACACCGTCCCACCTGCACCGTCGGGCAGTCGCGCGCCGAGGCCCTCGCGCACCGATGTCGCAGAGGTCACCAAGGTCACCGCCGAGCGGCCGACGGTCGACGGTCCCGGCTAGAGGGTCGCGTTGCTATCGTGGTGGCGGCACCTCGTGTGCCCTCACGCAGTCGATGACGAAGTGCTCGTCTGACACGTCCGCAGAGAGGACTGGCCCCGGTCAGGACACGTCCGCGGTGGAGATTGCGCAACCGACCCGACCGGGGAGGTTGTCATCACCATGCCGCTGCGCGGCGCGAGCGAAGGGCGGACACCATGTCCACCACCACGACAGGCAAGACCGACAAGGCGACGCAGGACCTCCAGGACGTCGTCGCGAAGATCTCCGGATGGCCCGAGCCCTACGCGACCATCGGCACCCGGCTGCACGAGACGATCCTCGCGGCAGGCCCGAAGCTCAAGCCGCGGATCTGGTACGGCATGCCGGGCTACGCGACCAGCCGGACGGCGCCGGTCGTGGTGTTCTTCAGGCTCGACGGCGACACCATGTCGCTCGGGCTCTCGGAGAAGGCGACGGTCGCCCGCGAACCAGGGACGACGCTGCACCCCTCGGCGTGGTTCCTCAGCGAGATCAACGACGCGACGCTCGCCAAGGTCAGCGAGCTCGTCCGGACGGCGTTCTCCTGAGCTGAGGCTGTCGGCCCCGCTGGTGGGGCAGGTCACCCGCACGACCTTCCTCACCAGCGAGGGGCGGTGCTCAGGGAGCGGCCCGGCGCGCCGAGTGCGGAGCCGTCAGGTCTCTGCGCAGAGCGTGAGGTACAGAGTCTCGACCTCCGTCAGCTGGAGACCGGTCGCGTCGGAGACGTCATCGAGAGGGTTCCCCGCCATCAGCATCTGCCGCGCTCGGTCGCGCCGTCCGCCGATCCAGCCGAGACGTCTCAGGACCTCGTCGGCCGCGTCGATGATCAAGGCTCGCTGGCCTGCGTCCCACGGGGCGGTCCGTGAGGCGACGCCCCGACGGAGCAGGTCACGGAGCCCGGCGCCGATGACCTCGCGCTGCTCGTCGAGCGTCGCACCGGCGAGACGCTCCTCTGCGACGACCAGGTCGACGTCCAGAGCCCCGTCGCGCTGGACGAACCGCGTCGTCGATCGACGCGCCCACTCCTGCGGGAGGGAGCGCAGGCAGACACCGAGCACCCCCGGGACGTCGGAGGTCCGCAGGTGGAAGGCCGCCGCCTGGTCGTCGAGCTCGTCAGCCAGGGCTCGCAGGTCTCCGACGCGGCCGGTGTCGGTAGTCACGGTCAGTCGCACGCCCTCAGGGTAGTGGGGCGCGGGTCCACCAGTCCCCGGACCTCGCCGGCGGAGACCGCCTCTGACCCAGCGCTCAGGCCGCCGGGCTGTCGGCGACCAGGGACGCGAGCCCTTCCCGCTCGGTGGCGGCGTCGACCTCTGGGTCGCGGGCCGCGACCCGCGCGACCAGCTGGACGAGCGCCTCGTGGACCGTCGTCCTGAGGAAGGCGACAGGGTCCGGCGCGTGGTTCGCGTCGTCTCGGGTGATGTGCACCTGTGCCGTCGCGGTGCGCCGCGCGAGGGAGACCCGCGGTGACCGCAGACCTGAGGGCCCGGAGCCCGGCGTGACGTCACCGCCGATCATCAGGACGAGGTCGAGGTCGTAGGAGAACGGCTCGTCTCGCAGGACCCGCCGGATCCGGGCGACCTCTTCGATGATCCCGTCCTGAGGGGTGGGGCCGCCGTAGACGGTGCGGAGGGTGACCCGGCCTGCGCGGGCCTCGTCCGCGGCGGACGAGGTGGCTCCGGCCTCGACCGTCGTCAGCGGGGCGGAGGGGCGTGGCCCCGGGTGCTCGGCTGCTGCGTGATCGTCCACCGGGTCAGGGTAGCGTCGACGGCGACCGCGCATCCAGGCTCCGCTCCGCAGAGAGCCCGTCGTCGCGGCGAGGCGTGGTCGCGTGCCCGTCACTGGTGCGTCTGGTACTCCTGCCCCAGCGATGTAGCGAGTGCTCGTGGACGGTCTGTCCGGTGGATGCCGAGGTCGGTGCGGCCCGGCGCGAGGTCGTCGCGCAGGGCGCGTGTCCCCTGGTAGTCGCCGTCCCGCAGGCGGCGGTACGGCCTGACGGTCTCAGTGCTCAGCGAGGCGATCCGGCTGCGGAGCCGCTCGGTCTCGCGCTCGACCGCTGCCGCGTCGAGGCCGTCGGCGTCACTGATCACGTGCAGGTCGAGCGTCTCGATGCCGGTGTACCAGAGCGTGCCGTGGGTCAGCGGGAACAGCAGCGAGTCGATGTCGCCGCTGATGCCGCGCGGGCCGATGGTGCGGTCGTCCTCCCCTGCCGTGACGACCACGAGGGCTTTGCGTCCGGTGAGACCGCCGTCGCCGTAGCGGCGCGGTACACCCAGCTCGGGGTCCATGTCGCCGTAGGCGAAGCCCGCCGTGAGGACGCGGTCGAACCAGCCCTTGAGGATCGCCGGCGGGCCGTACCACCAGAGCGGGAACTGGATGACGAGCAGCTCGGCTGCGGCGAGCTTGGCCTGCTCGGCGCGGACGTCGTCAGGGAGCTGGCCTGCGGCGAAGGTCTCACCGACCTGCTCGGCGAGGTTGCCGGGGGTGTCGGCGAGGTCGCCGAGGTCGCGTGTGCTCAGCACCGGGTCGAAGCCCTGCGTGTAGAGGTCGGAGGTGAGGACCTCGTGGGTGGCGGAGAGCGCTTCGGTCCCTGCACGGAACAGGTGGTTGCCGAGGGACGGCTGGCGAGGGTGGGCGTGGACCCAGAGGGCGGTACCCGGGGTGGGCGGGTTCTCGATCATGGGGTGGTCTCCTGTGCGGTGGTGGTCGTGGCAGAGGCGTCTCCGGCGCCCAGCGCCGTGACCACCTTGGTCAGAGCTGCCCGGGCCCGCTCGGCGCTGATCCGTCCTGTGATGGCGGCACGGCCCAGCGCGTCGCCCGCGCCGACGATCCCCACGAGCCCTGCGCCGTCGAGGGTGCGTGCGTACGGCGTCAGGGCGTCGCGGCACATGCCGAGGTACTCGTCCTGCGCCTCCTGGCGCAGGGCGTCGAGGGTGGGCGATCCGGCGAGGGCCGACACGACGTCGGCGAGCTCTCGACCCTCTGCGAGGCAGCAGTCGACATAGGCGCCGGCGACGACCGTCGCGACGGAGCCCAGGTCGGGCGCAGCCCCGTCGAGGGCTTCGGCGAGCGTGTCGCGCTGGCGGGCTTCGAAGGCGCGGTACAGCTCGGCGAGGACACCGGACCTGTCGCCGAAGTGGTCGTAGACGAGCGGCTTGGTGACCCCGGCACGGTCGGCGAGCCGCGCGAGCGTGAGCTCGTCGGTGCCGTCGTCGCGGATGAGGTCGCGGGCGACGTCGAGCAGCTGAGCGTGGCGCTCGTCGCGGGCGAGGCGCTTGCGAGGAGGCACTGCGGGGTCAGCGGTCACGATGGTCCTCCTGATGGTTGGCAAGTCTCAGGCGGCCCGATCTCCCCGGCCACCCCTACTTACAGACCGTAACTTACGATAAGTAAGAAGTCCACGTGATCCTTCATGCGTCGCGGCTCGCCTCACGCCTCACGCCTCACGCGCATGGACGGCGACGAGCGCCGCCTCAACGCGGTTGCGCGCCCCCGTCGTCCGCAGGATCGACGTCATGTGCGTCTTCACGGTCCCCGGCGCGAGGAACAGCTCCGCGGCGATCTCCGGGTTGGAGCGTCCGAGACCGACGAGCCTGAGGATCTCCTGCTCCCGCGGGGTCAACGCCGCGAACCGCCGCCGGGCCTCCCACACCCGGGTGGCATCCGTCCCGAGAGGTCGACCGAGCATGCGGCGGGCGATCGTCGGGGAGAAGAACGCACCACCCGTCGCGACGGCATGCACTGCGAGGACCAGCTCGCGCGGGTCGCCGGACTTGAGGACGAACCCGTCGGCGTCGAGCCCGAGCGCCTCGGCCACGTAGTCGTCCTCCCCGAAGGTCGTGACCAGCACGCAGGGCAACGAGGATCCGTCGGCGCGCAGCGACCGGAGCACGTCGAGGCCCGACAGCACGGGCATCCGGATGTCGAGGACCAGCGCATCGAGCGGCGTCGACCGGGCGAGGGCGAGCGCCGCCTGACCGTCACCGGCCTCGCCCACGACCTCGATGTCCGCGTCGCTCGTGAGGATCGCCGCGATGCCCACCCTGACCATCGGCTCGTCGTCCGCCACCAGGACGCGCAACCGTCGCGCGGCGCTCATGCGATCCCCCTCGCGGTCAGCTCGACGGCTGCGAGCGCCAGGGCGATGACGGCGGCGGCGCCGACCAGCACCATCACGCCACGACGGTGAGCAGCGGACGCGAGGTCGAAGACCGGGGTGACGCCTTCTTCGGCAGGTGGGGTTGCCGGTGACTCTGCGCTGCTCACTCGCGGGACACGAGCCGACAGGACGAAGGCATCGGCGCCGTGGTCCCAGCTGACCGTTCCACCGTGCCGCGCAGCCTCGCGGGCGAGCGCGCCGAGCCCGGTCCCGGACCCGGCGCCCTTCCCCGCGCCGGGGCCCGTGGCTGTGCCCGTGCCCGTGCCCGTGCCCGACGGTCCACCGTCCTGACGCGATCTCAGGTTGGAGACCGTGAGCAGCAGGTCCCCGTCCTCGGTCTCGACCACGACACGGACCGGCTGCCCCGGCGCGTGCTTGGCCGCGTTGGTCAGCGCCTCCTGCAGCACCCGCGCACCGAGCACCCCACCGAGCTCCGATCCGGATCCCACCACGAAGTCAGCCCCTTCGAGCGTCACCGTCATCCCCGAGCGGCGCGCACCGTCGAGCAGGATGTCGACAGCAGCCGCCGGCGCCGGGCGACCAGTCCCGGTCCGCAAGCTGGCGACCGAGACACCGAGCCTCTCGACCGCGGTTCCCACCTGCTCACGAGCCGTCCTGACCTGCGCCACGACCTCGGGTCCAAGGTCACGGCGCACCTCGAGCGCCCCGAGGTTCAGCGCGACAAGACTCAGCGCGTGCCCGAGGTCGTCGTGCAGCCCCTCCGCGAGGGCCATCCGCCCGTCTTGCCGTTCCCTCTCCGCATCGATGTGTCTCTGTCGCTCGTGCTGGGCTGCCGTGAGCCGAGCGCTGCGTCGGATCTGTACCTGCTGAGTCCATGCGACGGCGACCAACCACGGCACTCCTGCACGGGCGAGGGCAAAGGGGAGCTCGGCGAGCGGGAGGACGACGGGACCACCCAAGACGTCGAGGACGACGGCGGATGCCTGGAAGACGGCCATCGCTCCCAGCGTCAGGGCACCACGCCGGATGCCCCCAGCCCCGGTACCGACGACCAGCGCGACGACGAGGACCGCGAGCGCGACCCCGATCCCCGGCCTGGGCACGAGGGCGAGCAGCGCCAGGCCCACGGAGAGCGTGGAATCACGGAGAAGCACTCGGGTGCCCGGCTGTGCGCGAGACGGATCGGCCTGCATGCGGGTCCGGAGCTCATGGTTCACCCGTCCATCCTGGACGCGGAGCCAGCGGTGCACATCAGACCGTGGTCAGAGATCCGCTGCGATATCTCCACCCCTGGTCAGAGGTGCAGAGGCCCACGGGCAGAGGTGCTCGATGCACGCGCCGGACGAACCTGGACGGCATGACCTCGACCCCAGCCTCCGCTCCCCCAGCCCGTTCTTCCAACGCTCACCGCACGCCCACCGTCGTGACCTGGATCAGCGGGGTACTCACCGTCCTCGCACTGGCGAGCGTCCCGTTCCGCGACCCCCTGTTCCGCGGGTTGGCAGGCGCAGCCGAGGGCAGCCCGCTCGAACCAGCCGTGATGCTCACGGCGAAGTACGGGCTGCTCGTCCTGGTCGCCCTCGTCGGCGTCGTCGGACTGCGGGCGCTCATCCAGGACCGCCCGGCACTCTGGACCCTCGTGACCGCAGGCGTCGGCATCGTCACCGCCTACGCGCTCAGCGAGGGCATCAAGCTGCTCATCGAGGAGGATCGACCGTGCAGCGTGCACGACCTCGCCACGGTCCTCGCCTGCCCGGGCCAGGGCGACTGGTCGTGGCCGTCGAACCACGCCACGCTCGCCGGAGCTGCGGCGACCGCAGTGGTCCTGACTGTCCCGCGGCTGCTCGTCGTCGCTGGACCTGTCGCGCTCCTCGTCGCCTCAGCCAGGGTCGCCGCTGGCGTGCACTACGCCCACGACGTGCTCGCCGGGCTCGCGCTCGGGTCTCTCGTGGTGGTTCTCGCGGTCGTCGTGGGACGGGGTGTCCGGGGCCGGCTAGCGCTGGCGACAGCCACCGACCCGCACTAGGAACCACGCACGAGCGCCGGGATCAACCGGCGTCACCTCCACCGCCGGATCACGAGCGACAACCCCGCCACATACCCGACCCCCGACGTCCCGAGATAAGTCCTGTACGCCCGACGCAGCAACGGCTGCGCCTTGTAGGACACCCCGGCCACAACAGCCCCGAGCGCCAGTGCCCTAGCCCCTCGCGCTCCGAGGGCGTGCGCGGCGAGCGGTCCGAGCGGGATCCGCCGACGCCCGGCCTCGGCGGCGTAGACCTTGACCGGGATCCCGTTGAGCGCCTGCCGCCAGATCCCCGCAGCGCCGGCGGCCATGTGCTCGGCGGCCGTCGTCCGCATGCCCTCGGTCGTGAGCGGCGCCGGGGGTGTGCGGTCATCCCGGGCGCAGACCGCCGTGAAGACCACACCGGCCACCGACCCGACGGCCAGCCACCCGGCGGCCGGCAGCACCTTGCGCGGGTGCGCGGCGGCGAAGACCGCGAGGAACATCTCGGCGGTCACGGGCCAGCTGATCGCCTCGGCGAAGCCCCACGCGGCGGCGGCCCCCATGCCGGCCTTGGACTCCATGAGCTTGTGCAGCGCCTCCCACGCGGGGTCGTCGGGCGCTGTCGCGTCCCCGCGGGACAGCAGGTCGGTGATCTGGTCGACCACGGGGCTCATGTCGCCGTCGACGAGGTCTTCGGGCTGGATCGGCTCGCCGAGCCGCACCTCGATCGGTCCGGGGTTGAGCTTCCCGCCCTTGGGCAGCAGGTCCCGCGTGCCGACGAGAGCGACGGGGAGCAGCGGCACGTCGAACTCCTTGGCGATCCGCAGCGCACCGGACCTGAACTCACCGAGCTGACCGTCGCGGCTGCGCGTGCCCTCGGGGAAGATCAGCAGGCTCGAACCGGTGCCGAGCACCTTCTGCGCGTTCTCGACGAGGTCGTCGTAGGCGCCCCCGGAGCGTCGGACGGGGACCGCGCCGATCGCGACGTGCAGCAGCGCGCGGCGCCAGAACCCGGTGAACCAGTAGTCGTCAGCAGCGACGACCACGGGCTTGTAGGGCGAGGGGAAGGCCGCCAGCAGCGCCGGCGTGTCCGCGTGGGAGGAGTGGTTGGCGACGATGACCATCGCCTCGTAGGGCGCGCTCCCCCGCACCCTGTACCCGCCGACCGCCGTGAACACCTGACGCCACATCCCGCGACGCACAGCCCCGGAGATGCTCCGTCCGCGAGGGATGCCGACCCGGCGACGCGCGCTCACGCGAGGACCGCCGCGAGCGGCAGGACGAGCAGCAACGAGTCGACCCTGTCGAGGATCCCGCCGAAGCCTGGGAGCCAGTCCCCGGCGTCTTTGACCCCTGCATGACGCTTGACCATGGATTCCAAGAGGTCTCCTCCTACGCTTCCGACGACGACAGCAACGACGAGCCCGACCGACAGAGAGCCGAGGAGGGCCAGGACAAGGACAGTACCGACCAGGGCGCCGACCACTCCGCCGACAGTCTTGCTCGGGCTCAGCGGCGACAGCGGTCGCCGCGCCCAGCCAAACCGACGCAGCCCGTTGCCCCCGCACCACGCGGCGACGTCTGCTGCCGCTGCCGCGAAGCAGATGAGATAGGCGTCGCCCCACACGAGCACGAGGTTCGACAGGGACCAGCAGATCCAGATCGACCCGAAGGCCGTCATCGCGCCACGCCGCACACCGTCGGTGGTGTCCGCGCTCAGCAGTGCTGGGGCTGCGCAGAGCAGAGCGATGAGCGGGACGAGGGCGAGCAGGCTCGGGTCGAGCCACGCGGAGACCGGGTACCCGACCGCGAGCGCGAACAAGATCCACGTCTCAGGCTTCGGCAGCGACGCCAGCCTCGCGAACTCGCGGACCGCCTGGATGCCGATCACCGCGGCGAGGGCCGCTGTGGTGCCGGGTCCGAGCCAGATCGGCACGCCGATGATCGGCAAGATGCAGGCCCACGTGGTCCAGCGGCGGCGTAGCTCGATCTTGCCGGAGAGGAAGACCGGGACGGCCGCGACGGCGATGATCACCACCGAGACGAGCAGCAGGAACACCGCCCGTCCCTCGAGGAACAGGTGCCACGGCCCGAGCTCGACGTCGATCGTGAAGGCCGACCTGTCGAGCCCGAACCACGCGGCGACGGGGTCGGCGCCCGACCCGAAGGGGTTCACCGGTGACCTGCCGACGTCGCAGCGGGGTCGCTCGGCGACGCGCTGAGCGACCCGTGGATGCTCCGGAGCCTGGTGCCTGCCGTCAGCACGGACCCGGCGATGATGACGATGCTGATCACCGGGATCCACGCGGGCACGGCGGTCGCGAGGATCACGGTGGCGCAGCGCTCGGTCTTGCCGAAGGGCCCGCCGTTGAGCCGCGGCGCTCCTGCGCCAGCACCGGAGACGGAGACGAAGGTCGGCAGCGTGGCGCAGATCGTGGCCACGAGCACCCACCCTGTCGCCCAGTCGCTCCCCCAGCCGATGTCGCCGTCCCGCGTCGCGAGCACGGCCAGCCCGGCGAACATGGCGAAGTCTCCGGCCCGGTCGCCGAGCTCGTTGAGCACGAAGCCCCACGGCCGGCTGACACCCTGGGCGCGCGCGACGGCGCCGTCCAGGTTGGCGCCGGCGAGGCGTCCGGCGAGCAGCACGAAGGCGAGGACCCAGCTGCCGTAGGCGATCGCGACCCCGGCACCGAGGGCGGAGACCACACCGACTGCTGTGAACACGTCGGGCGAGATGTCGCGGGCGACGGCGAAGCGCAGGACGGACGCCAGCCGGTTCGTGTACCAGGGTTTGAGTGCATAGAGTCCGCGCATCCGGTCAACGTAGCGGAATCCGCTCTCACCTGGATGGGGAGATCTATCGCGGGACGGCCGAGACCTGCGTGGTGGGTGCGCCGGGATGCACTCGGAGGGGCGCCGGCAGCATCACCTCCCGACCGGTCAGCGCTTGTACGGAACCGGCGGGCACGGGATCGGCGTGGGGTTCTGCACGACCCACAGCACGGCGAGCTCGTCGAGCCTGTCGAGCACCTCGTCCTCCGCGCTCCCGCGGTCGAACTGGTGCGTGAGAGCACGGAGCTCGTCGAGGTCCCGTGCACCGAGCGGCGTGCCCGACCCGCACAGCTCGACCAGGACGTCGAGCATGCGACGGTAGTCGCGGTCCCAGTTGCCGCCGCCGTTGCGGAACACCTCGTCGTGGACTCGACCGGTGATCCGGATCGCCTCCCCCTGCGCGGTCTGCGCCGCTCCCTTGGACGGGACGAGCAGCTCCCAGAGGGCCGCGTGCTGGGCCTGCCAGGTGCCAGCAGGCACCTCGATGGGCGCGACACCGTCGTGCACGACCCGCTGCGGCGCCGGCGACGCACCGAACAGCCTGTACAGCTCCTGCAGGCCGGCATCGGTCTCGGGCAAGAAGTCGGCGTTGAAGCCCGCGCGGTGGAACTCGAAGCGCTCCCCGATGCGCTCGACCAGGGCACGCATGGAGTCGTCGACCACCGCGCCCGCCCCGACGAGCAGCCTCGCGACGTCGGCCATGGCGGCGATCGACGCGTTGGTCGTGCTGGCCAGACCTCGCTTGAGGGGCGTGTCACCCCGGTCGGTCGTCGCGTGGACGTCCGCGCCCGCGCGGATGAGCGCCTCGACCGCTGAGTCGCGCTGGTTCTCGGCCGCCGCGTGCAGAGGCGTCACGCCGCCCCTGCACGTGTGGTCACGATCTGCACCGAGAGACAGCAGCAGCGAGATCTGCTCGGGCCTGCCCCTCGCGGCGCGGGTCCACAACGGTGTCGCACCGTAGGTATCGACAGCATCGACGTCTGCCCCCTGGTCGACGAGCCACCGGACCAGCCCGTCCGGGCAGTCCACGAACCCGAGAGCCGTGCTCTTGGTGTAGCCGCCGGTCGCGTCGATCGCACAGCGGTCGAACACGGCGACTAACTCGTCGAGCGACGAGGAGCGCAAGAGGTCAGCGAAGTCCTTGGGAAGAGTCGAACGTCGGCGAGCCATAGGGAGATGATGCCAGGAGGTGGTCGCTGCGGCCGGTCGGAGCGATGCGGCGGCCAAGGACATGGGCCGCCCCTGTGCGGAGTCGACAGATCAGCACCACTGTCGCTGAGGATCCCGCAGCCCGTCGACAGCGCTCGTGCGTGATGATGGACCGATGACTGCTCTTCATGGGATCGATGTCGCTGCGGAGCTGCGACAGGTCGAGGCACACTGGACGCCGCGGGTCGTGGGGCAGGTGAACGACCAGTACGTGAAGGTCGCCAAGCTGCTCGGCGAGCTGGTCTGGCACGCCCACGAGGCCGAGGACGAGATGTTCCTCGTCGTCTCAGGCCGACTCCGCATCCAGCTCCCCGACG
>Ga0308165_1004685_pt1 | contig 13278 bp, 12 predicted proteins | sample PhyWR2_FD_201032 | JGI IMG/M metagenome (GOLD analysis project Ga0308165, IMG submission 201032) | Phyllosphere microbial communities from UC Gill Tract Community Farm, Albany, California, United States - DLSLW.R2 | ecosystem: Host-associated > Plants > Phyllosphere > Unclassified | place: USA...
ATTTTGCTTTCGCAAGCGATTTAAAAGACGCCGGAATTGATTCGCCAACAGCTTTGGTTGCAGGCAATGTGGTAAAAGGTATTTTCGAAGCGTACCGTACCCAGGTTTGGTTAAAAGAAAAGAAAATGACTGCAATTAAACCCATCACAAAGGTAATTCTACTTGCAGGTCCGGCATTTTTTACCACAGCTGGAGAAGGAATTCAGCAAGCCATTGCATCAATTAAAAATTAATCACCATAAAACTGATGAACACGATGAGTGCAGACATGATTTTATTCAATGGTAAAATACATACCATTGCCAAACATAAAAGTGAAATAACTGCGGTTGCCATTAAAGACGGAAAGTTTGTTGCCGTGGGTGCCGATGCAGATGTAATGGCTTTTTCAGATTCAGAAACCAGGCTGATCGATCTTGGAAAAAAACGTGTGGTACCTGGTATAAACGATTCGCATATCCATTTAATCCGTGGTGGGTTAAACTTCAACCTCGAATTGCGTTGGGATGGCGTGCCATCACTTGCCGATGCACTCAGGATGCTTAAAGAGCAGGTAGATGTTACCCCTTCGCCCCAATGGGTACGCGTGGTAGGAGGTTGGTCTGAATTTCAGTTCGCAGAAAGAAGAATGCCAACGCTGGAAGAAATAAATGCCATAGCACCCGAAACCCCGGTTTTTATCCTTCATTTATACGACCGTGCTTTTATGAACCGCGCTGCCCTTAAAGCAGTTGGCTATACAAAAGATACGCCTGCGCCTCCGGGTGGCGAAATCCAGAGAGACGCAAATGGCGAACCTACAGGATTAATTATCGCCAGCCCCAATGCCATGATTTTATACTCAACTTTGGCCAAAGGACCGAAACTATCGTACGAACACCAGGTGAATTCTACCCGTCATTTCATGACTGAGCTAAACCGCTTTGGTATTACCAGTGTAATTGATGCAGGGGGTGGTTTTCAAAATTTTCCTGATGATTATAAGGTAGTAAACGAACTCAACGAACAAAAGCAACTCACCGTTCGTATTGCCTATAATTTATTTACCCAACGCCCAAAGCAGGAATTTGAAGATTTTGACAACTGGACCAGCTCAGTAAAACTTTACCAGGGAGATGACATGTACCGCCATAACGGAGCAGGCGAAATGCTTGTTTTTTCTGCAGCTGATTTTGAAGATTTTCTTCAGCCAAGGCCCGATCTTTCTGATAATATGGAACCCGAACTAGAGCGTGTAGTGCGTTTATTGGTGGAGAAAAGATGGCCGTTCAGATTGCATGCTACCTATAACGAAAGCATTGGCCGTTTTTTAAATGTTTTTGAAAAAGTAAACCGGGATATCCCTTTTGCAGGCTTGCCGTGGATATTCGACCATGCCGAAACCATTGATGAGCGGAATATCGAACGTGTAAAGGCGTTGGGTGGAGGTATCGCAATTCAAAGTAGAATGGCTTATCAAGGCGAATATTTTACCGAACGTTACGGTGCTAAAGCGGCATTGCAAACACCGCCGGTTAAAAAAATGCTCGAAATGGAAGTTCCTGTAGGTGGTGGATCTGATGCTACCCGGGTAAGCAGTTACAATCCATGGGTTTCGATGTTTTGGCTAACTGCTGGTAAAACAGTTGGTGGCTTAAAAATATACAATGAAGAAACTGTTCTTTCAAGAGCAACCGCTTTAGAACTTTATACCCGGGGCAGCGCATGGTTTTCCAATGAACAGCAAAAGAAAGGTGATATTGAAGTGGGCATGCTGGCCGATTTAGCCGTACTTAACCACGATTATTTCGAAGTGGCTGATGATCAGATCAAAAGTATCGAATCTGATTTAACCATTGTTGATGGTAAAATTGTGTATGCAAAAGGAGATTTTTCGCCTTTTTCGCCGCCAAAAATTCCAATTCTGCCCGATTGGTCACCAACAAACAGTTACAACGGCTATTATTCAGCAGCTACCCACAAAACAAATCAGCAGGGAAAAACAAAAGGAGCGAATGGAACAGATGCTGTTTTAGCCATGGTGCACTCGTGTGTAGGCAGTTGCAACGTGCATAACCACAACCACGATGCAGTAAGAACCAGTAACCTACCTGTAAACAACTATACCGCTTTTTGGGGCGCACTGGGTTGCTCATGTTTTGCTTTTTAATTATGGAAAATATCATCAAATACCTGCTTTATTCTGACTTAGGGTCAGACATAAACAATTGGGCCGTACTTATTTTCAGGGTGTTGCTCATGCTTGAACTTTTCAGGGTTCATGGAATGAAAAAATTCCGTGTACAAAACGGAGAAAAAGAGCATGTTCCCAATCCCCTGGGTTTACCAGATAAACTGAATGGGCTTGTGGCTACTTTTTCTGATACCATTGTGCCATTTCTGGTTGCAATAGGGTGCGGAACCAGGCTTTTTCTGCTGCCTTCAATAGGGGTAACGGCAATCGGCTATTTCGTGGTGCACCGTAAAGATTCGATAGAAGTACGTGATGTACCTTATATGTACACACTCGCCATGCTTTTTTTATGGCTCATCGGACCAGGAACATTATCAATAGATCATTACATATTGAACAATTTTTTTAACTAATAAATAAACATCAAAATCACAAAAACATGGAAGCTAAAATTGGAATCAGCGCAGAAAACCTCGCAGAGGTGGCACATTCATTAAGCAAAATTCTTGCTGATGAGTACGTTTTATACACCAAAACACGCAAGGCACATTGGAATGTAGAAGGACCGGATTTTTACAACAAACACAAGTTCTTTGAGGAACAATACACGCAATTGGAAGATATTGTAGATGAAGTTGCAGAACGGATCCGCAAACTCGGTCACTTTGCCCCAGCCTCACTTAAACAGTTTCTGGAATTAACCCACTTAACAGAAGATGACCGCGGTAAAAACGATGCTCCAACTTACATTAAAATGTTACTGGCCGATCATGAAAGTATTTTAATTCATTTGAGAGAGAACATCGATAACTATGCTGGCGCACTTAAAGATGCCGGAACCAGCGATTACATTACAGGTTTAATGGAAACGCACGAAACCATGGCCTGGATGTTAAGGGCACACTTATCATAAATTACAAATAGAATGGAAGAAAAACAGAATAATATCTGGTTTGTAACCCTTGTATTAACCATCATTGCGGGTTATTGTGATACGATTACTTTTGTATCTGCTGATAAAATTTTTTCGGCGCACGTTACCGGGAACTTTATTGTATTTGCCTATCAAATGATTAAAGGCTCAGATGGTGATGCATGGATCAAACTGCTAACTTTTCCAATATTTATGCTCTCGGTAATGGCTGGCGGCTGGATATCGGCAAAATTTTCGAACAGGCATTTTCTGCTTTTATGCGAAGGGATTATTCTTTTGCTCGGTGGCGCATTGGCCTACTCATTAGGCTATATCGATAATACCGAAATTACCTGGCCAATGTACCTGGTTACCATGATAGTGGTTTTTGCTATGGGTCTTCAAAATGCTTTCGGAAAACTTTTTGCGAAAGAAACCTACGGACCAACTACCATGATGACGGGTAATGTAACGCAGTTTGCGCTAGATATCAGGTCTTTTTGCAACTCAGGATTTAAAAATACCGATTTCCTTTCGGGTATAAACAAAGGTTTAATTACGCTTGGAGGGTTTTTAACCGGCTGTATTTTAGGCGCGTGGATTGGGCAGCTTTTTGGCCTGGTGGGTATTGTGCTGCCAGGTATTGCCATGGTAATTTGCTATTACAGCACAAAACCTGTTAAAAACGATGTTATAAGCTAAAGATGCCAACCCATAACAAAATACACCATTTTTGCAGCCATAGCTTTAAGTTTTGGTTAATTACTTTAATGCTAATCAGCCCTGCCCTTGCAAAAGGGCAGGGCATTAGAACCGCAAAAGAAGTAGAAACTGCAGAAATTAAACTCCGCAGGCTTGGCCAAACAGAAAGTAAAGTAGATTTATGGATCGATTTGGGTACTTATTACCTCAATTTACCCGGCGAATTAAAAACCGACCTCGCTAAGGCGATGCAACTCCGTGAACAGGCTTTTGCGCTTGCAGGCAAAATCGAATATCCTAAAGGCATTGCTAAAAGCTTGGTGCTTAAAGGCGATATTTTACGTGAATCGGGTAATAAAATTTTGGCAACAAAAATATATGAACAGGCAATTGCTTACACCTCAAAGTTAAACCTGAAAGATCAATTGGCAGAGGCATATTCTGCCATGGGTAATCTGTATGGTAACGAAGGGGCAGATCTGGACAAAAAAATCGCTTACAATGAGAAATCGCTGAAATTATACCGCCTTACAGAAAATAAGTTAGAAGAAGGTAATTCGCTTAAAAACCTGGGCGATTATTACAATATAAAAGGTCAGCCAGCCTATGCCATAAAGCTGATGGACACTTCGCTTGCCGTTTATCAAACTGTTGGTTTTAAAGAACTGCAAGGGGTTTACAATAACATGTGTATTACCAATATCAGTCTGGGTAACTTTTCAGAAGCCCTAAAGTATGGTTTACTGGCCGAAAAAACTGCCGATCAGCTGGCTGATACAAGTTTGCAAAGGAGTTCAATAAACAACCATTTAGGTTTAACCTATTATTACCTCAGGAATGATCAAAAAGCCCTTGATTATTGGTTAAAAGCAAAAAATATAGCTGAGCGATACAAAGATCCCGGTTATATGCAAACCATCATTGCCAATGTGGCCACAATTTATGTCAGGATGAAAAGGTTTGAAGAAGGAATTGCAGTACTGAAAGAGCTGATAAAAAAATATCCGCCAACAGATACACAGATGAAGCTGCGCATTCCCTACATTTTATTCAATACCTATTATGATATAGCACAGTATGCGAAGGCAGAACCTTATTTTAAAACCCTAATTAAATTTCACCATGAACTACCGAAAGATGATCCGAACCAGATTTATTTATACCGGAGTATTATCAGGAAACTGATTCATGATAAGCAATTTATAGCTGCCGACAGCTATTTAAAAGAACACGAAAAACAAAGTATACAGCAAAAAAACTTACTCGCGCTTTCGCAGCTGCACAGGCTTTGGTATGACGTAGATTCTGCATTAAATAAACCATGGTCTGCTGTGGCGCATTATAAAACCTATAAAAGGTTAACAGATTCCATCTGGAACAATGATAAAAACAAACAGATTTCAGGATTGGAAATCGAATATCAAACAGAGAAAAAAGACAAGGATATTGCGCTGCTTCATCAAAAAAATCAGTTGCAACAGGCACGTATCGGTAATGAGGAACGGGCAAGGTATTTTTTTATCGTTGGCTTAATTATAGCAGCACTTTTTGTTGGCCTCATTTATAACCGTTACCGTTTAAAAAAACGGAGTAATCTTATTTTAGAGCAAAAGCAGGAAGAAATTAACACACAAAACGAACTGCTGCGAAAAATACTCGGCGAAAAAGAATGGTTGCTGCGCGAAATTCACCATCGGGTAAAAAACAACCTTCAAATTGTAATCAGTCTGCTCAATACACAATCCGCTTATCTCGATAATGAAGATGCACTGGTTGCCATAAGGAATAGCCAAAACCGGATGCACGCCATGTCGCTCATTCATCAAAAACTGTATCAGTCTGATAATCTGGCAGAAATAGACATGAAGTGGTACATCAAAGAACTGGTAGAATATATGATCGAATGCTTCGGAACCGAAAAAAGAATTCAGTTTGTTTTAGATACTGAAGCCATCAAGTTAGATGTTGCACAGGCAGTTCCGCTAGGGCTGATTTTAAATGAGGCGATTAGTAACGCAATTAAATATGCTTTTCCTGCCGGAAGAAAGGGAAATGTGAAAATAACTTTTAAAGCAAAAGACGATGGAACCTGCATACTCAGTATTTCTGATGATGGAGTAGGTTTGCCCCTGAATTTTGATGCCGATGATAGCGAATCGTTGGGCATGAGTTTAATGACGGGGCTTACCGATCAGCTAAACGGTAAAATAGAAATGTGGAATGATAACGGTTTAACCTTAAAGGTTTCTTTTTTGCGCCACAATGAATTGTTAGTAGAAAACACCTGATAACCATATATAAATAGTCAATCAATAAAATAAATTTAGCAATATGAACAACAATATTTTAGGCTTGCACCACATCACAGCGATAGCGGGCAATGCGCAACAAAACTTCGATTTTTATACCAAAACAATGGGTTTAAGGTTGGTTAAAAAAACCGTAAATTTTGATGATCCTGGTACTTACCATCTATATTATGGCGATGAAACCGGCTCAGCAGGTACCATTCTTACCTTTTTTCCATGGGATGGAATAGGCCCGGGTACCGAAGGTGTTGGTATGGCTACTGAAATTGGTTACTCAGTACCCGAAGGCAGTCACCAGTTTTGGCTCGAAAGATTTGGTGCGGCAAATGTTAAAACCAAAGAAATTATAGAGCGTTTTGGTGAACAGGTACTGGCTTTTAAAGATCCCGATGGTTTATCATTAAGTTTAATTGTACCCAAAAATGCAGATGTTAGAAATCCATGGGAAACTGCTGAAATAAAGAAAGATACTGCTACCAAAGGTTTTCACAGTACCACGCTAACTTTGCAAAGTATCGATCAAACGGCAAAAATTTTAACCGATTTATTTGGTTACCGATTACTGGGGCAGGAAGAAAACCGCTACCGTTTTGTTACCGATACAGTAGAAAATGCAGCAATTGTAGACCTTTTAGAAGTGCCCGCAGGCCATAGAGGCAGAAATGCAGCAGGTACAAATCACCATGTTGCTTTCCGCGTAAAAAACGAGGATATTCAAATGGAATTAAGGGAGCAGATACTAAGTAAAAACCTGCAGATTACCCCTAAAATCGACCGCGATTATTTCTATTCACTGTATTTCCGTGAGCCAGGAGGCGTGCTTTTCGAAATTGCGACTGAAAATCCTGGCTTTACTGTTGATGAACCGCTTAATGAATTGGGAACACATTTAAAATTACCACATCAGCATGAGCATTTACGCGAAGATTTAGATAAATTACTTCCAAAATTAATTTAGAAAGTTATGGCACAAGTAAAATTAAATATCCAGGAAGGCGAACCAAGTTCATTCGATATCTACGATGAAGACGGAAAAGTTGGCGAAATGATTTTTGATATCAAAGATGCAGACCTAACCGTTTACCACACCGAAGTAGAACCTGCAAAAGAAGGAAAAGGTTATGCCAAAATGTTGCTCGATGCAATGGTAGCTTATGTACGCGAAAATAAATTAATGGTTATTCCAATGTGTCCATACGTGCATGTTCAGTTTAAACGACATGAAGCGTTGTATGCAGATATCTGGAATAAAACAAACGAAGAAGAATAAAATGAAAGAACTTATAAAAGCCGGTAAAAACTTTAATCAGGCAGAAAAAGTGCTGATCATGATTCATGGTCGCGGCGGTACTGCGCAGGATATATTATCAATGTCCGAATACCTTAATGTGTCTAAATTTGCACTCGTAGCCCCCCAGGCAGAAAATAATACCTGGTACCCACAGTCGTTCCTTGCACCACGAACTGCCAATGAGCCATCGCTAGGCAAGGCACTACAAACCTTAAAAGATACCGTCCTTTATCTCGAAGATGAAGGTTTTTCAAAAGAACAGATTTACTTACTAGGTTTTTCACAGGGTGCCTGTTTAACGCTTGATTTTGTTGCAGCCAATGCTGCCCGCTATGGTGGTGTGGTGGCTTTTACAGGTGGACTTATCGGCGAGCAGGTAGATCACCGCAATTATCATGGTAATTTCGATGGCACCCCCATTTTTATTGGCAGCAGTGATCCTGACATGCATGTGCCTGTATCAAGGGTAAAAGAATCAACAACTTTACTCGAAAGTATGGGGGCACAGGTAACCGAAATTATTTACGAAAACATGGGACATACCATCAGCCATTCGGAAATTGAACAGGTAAATAAGCTGATTTTTAAAGATTAGTAAAGCGAATGGAAAAGGAAACAGAAAGAATAGAAGCCTTTAGTGATGGTGTTTTTGCCATTTCAGTAACCCTTTTGGTGCTCGAATTGCATGTGCCAGCACTAAAAGAAGGCAATACTGCCCTTCATTTGTTTGAAGAACTGAGGCTCCAGTGGCCCGGTTATATCGCTTTTATCATCTCTTTCTTTAGCATTTTTATTATTTGGGTTAATCACCACAAGGTTTTTAAACAGATATACAAACGAAACACAGGGCTGATGTTTGCTAACGGGCTCATTTTGTTCCTGGTTTCGCTTGTTTCTTTTCCCAGCGCCTTATTGGCCAGGTTTTTTTTAACAGATTCCAAACAGCTTTCAGTAACCATCTATACCGGCTTGTTTGTTTTAATTAACCTTGCTTTTAACCTGCTATGGCAACAGGCCACTGCTGATAAAAAATTATTGCGCCCAGGGATAAGCAACGCTGCCATCAGGCAACTCAGAAATAACTATCGCTATGGCTTCCCCACATATTTACTCGCATTTTTGCTCTCATTCTTTTATCCCAATTTTGCGCTGCTCATCTGTATTCTGCTTTGGGTATTCTGGGCAGCATCATCAAAGAAAATTAATTTTATCGAAACACAACCCCTGTAGTTACAGAGCTTTAAATTCATAAAATATGCAAAAATACAAAATTGCCGTACTTGATGATTATCAGGATGTGGCGAAATCATATGCCGATTGGACCGTACTTAGCGAATATGCCGATATTAAAATATTTACCGACCATTTGCACCAGGAAAATGAAATTGTAAATCGTTTAATGCCTTTTGATATCATTTGCGTAATGCGTGAGCGTACTCCTTTAACCGCAAGCCTGTTGATACAATTGCCCAACCTGAAATTGATAGTATCCACAGGTGCCAGAAATCGATCTATCGACCTTGTGGCAGCTGAAAAACTGCAAATTGAAGTGCGAAATACAGGTTATTTAGGTCATGGCGCACTAGAGCTCACCTGGGCTTTGTTGATGGCTATTGCCAAACATATTCCGCAAGAAAATGCCAATCTCCGTGCCGGCGGATGGCAGCATATGGTAGGCAACGATTTAAAAGGTAAAACCTTGGGTATTTTGGGCCTTGGTAATCTTGGTGCACAGGTTGCAGCAGTAGCCAAAGTTTTTGAGATGGATGTAATTGCCTGGAGCGAAAACCTAACCACCGAAAAGGCAGAAGCAGGTGGGGCAAGGTATGTTGAAAAGAAAACGCTATTTGAGGAATCGGATTATTTAACCGTGCATATGGTATTAAGCGATAGGAGCAAAGGAATTGTTGGTGCTGATGATTTGGCTTTAATGAAAACAACGGCCTACCTGATTAATACTTCAAGAGGACCTTTGGTTGATGAAAATGCATTAATTAAATGTTTGCAGGAAAATAAGATTGCCGGAGCAGCTTTAGATGTTTTTGATAAAGAACCACTAGATGCCGATCATCCTTTTAGAACATTAAAAAATGTGCTGGCAACACCGCATATTGGCTTTGTTACGCAAGATACCTATCAGCTTTTCTTTAACGATATTGTTAAAGTTTTGGAGGAATGGCTGCCGCAACATTCAAAAAATTAAATTTGGTATTTGAATTAATTCCCCTCTTTCAGAGGGGTGTCCGCAGGACGGGGTGTTCTTTTATTGGAGCCTTTGCTTTATATGTTATAAGGTCTTCATTCCCGCGCATGCGGGAATCGTAATGCGATCGCTATGTTTCACAGACATGTTGACCTCTATGTCTAAGAAGATCGTCATACTGATCCGATTGCTATCGGATTTATTTCAGTACCTTTCCTGCTGTGTTTAAAATGTTGAGGGGCAACATAAATTCGTCCTTCTCCAGCATGGATGGATCCTATGTTTTTCGCTCCGCTCGGGCTTGCCTCGGTTAGCCACCGAAGGGCTCTTACCTTTTTCTTGATAAAAAGGTAACCAAAAATCAAGGCTTGGAACTGATGTCGGATAAATTCGTTAAAGCTTTTTGGTCGTCAGCACAAGTTCCGCCGAAGGGGGCGGAAAGTGTGTGCTGCCTTAATGCAACGATGGAAGGAAAGGTAATGATAAAGCTTTAACGTTTTCTCCTTCCATCATTTCCTATGCCGGATAGCGTGGTGGAAATAGCGAGGTTCAGATAGCGAGGTGCAAATAGCATGATGCAGGGAATGCGTTAAATCCGTGATTGCGAGGCTGGGGAGCGCGAGCCGAAGCAATCTTTAATGTTTTTTAACGCACGGTCGTCATTCTCGCGCATGTGGGAATCTTAATGCTGATGCAATTTTAATACTACTTCGTCATGCTGTTGCTGTTTAAAATGTAGAGTAATCGTCATTGCAGTTAATTCCACATTCTGGAAACCTACTTTACTTACCTAAACAGCCGTTTTAATGGGTAATGATAAAGAAACTTTAGATTAACAATTCAATCATACTCTAAATCATTCAATACTAAAAACCTCCTTACTTTATTTCGTCTCCAAAGTCGCTTTTTAGCGAAATATCGTGAGCCGTTTACGGTAAATAGAGCATCCTTTAGCCATACAAGGCACATTTCTTCCTTTGGCATGTTCTTTGAATTCGCAGAATAAATAATCACAGCAAAAAATCCCTATTGAATCTATATTCAATATGCTGTAATGTCTAAAAATGCAGCATTTGGTTCAAGATGGTGATTGATGTAATATTTAGTCAACCCAATTCCTTTAGGTATTTGGGAAAATCAATTTTGAAAAGAATGAGAAAGCAAGAATCAGATTATCGCTCTACTACAAATGTTGATGAAAACGATGCTCAGCATATTGCAAACACTTATTTTAAACAAAGGGCAGAAACGATTGCTGAACTTGAAAAGAATTTTAGTTTAGGTGAACTGTTTCAAGGCGTGTTTTCTAAGTTGAACCCCTTATTTTCGATTGATTGTGCTGCATTGGTATTGTATAATGAAAACATGGATCACATTACGCGTGCTTACCTCACCGAGGCTATTTCCGGCCAGGTATCCTGTACCGAAATCATATCCGATCCCATTAGTCTTTCGCTCATTACAAAAGAAATTTCGGATTTTGATTTTCCTGTGCTTAAATCGCGGCTAGACTGGATTGCCGATTTTGGCGAAAACCATTGCTTAATCAATCATGCTAAAGAGTACCATTTTCATTGCTATATTCCATTAGAAAATAACGGACGCATATGGGGCACTTTCGAGCTTCACAACAATAATCGGGAATTAAGTGCAGAAGGCTTAACTTTTTGTTGTAACATAGCCGATTTTATTGCAGGCTTATTGGCCGTAATGGAAAAACGGAATACTTTGGATTTGAACCTTGAAACAGTTCACAAAACTCAGGTTACAGATGTTTCAGGAATATTGCTTGCCGAAGCAAAAATTAAAAATTTAGAAGACGAAATTGAAAGATTAAATACACAATTGGCCCAATTTTTAGTTTTTACACCCGAAAACGATGTGGAAACCTTTACAAGCACCGAAATTGTAGGCACCAGTGCAGAAATGCAAGAAGTTTACAAATTACTCAACAGGATCTCTTCCTCAGAAACAACCGTATTAATTTTAGGTGAAACAGGCACCGGAAAAGAACTGATTGCAAAGGCTATTCACAATGGATCACAACGAAGAGAAAAAGAAATGGTTAAAGTAAACTGTGCCGCCATTCCGCCAAATTTAATAGAATCAGAACTTTTTGGCCACGAGAAAGGAAGTTTTACCGGTGCCACAGAAAAAAGAATAGGTAAATTTGAACAGGCCCACAAAGGCACCATATTTTTGGATGAAGTAGGAGAATTACCGCTCGATTTACAAGTAAAACTCCTTCGGGTTTTACAGGAAAAAGAAATAGAACGTGTAGGTGGCAAAACAACCATTCCGACTGATGTACGCATTATATCAGCAACCAACAGAAATCTTTTAGCAGAAGTAGAAGCAGGAAGGTTTAGACGTGATTTATTTTACAGATTAAATGTTTTTCTTGTTTCGCTGCCTCCGCTTAGAGATAGAAAATCTGATATTCCGGTACTCGCGTCTTATTTCCTGGATAAATTTGCAATAAAATCAAATAAAAAGCTCCAGGGATTATCAAAAAAAGCAATTTCAACAATGATGGCCTACAGCTGGCCTGGTAATGTTAGAGAGTTGGAGCACCTGATAGAAAGGCAGGTAGTAATGGCGCAAGGAGCTTTAATTAAAGATGTCGAAATTCCTGCCAGCACAGAAAAATCCAAATCTGTTGTTGCCGGAGTTAAAACCATTTTTGAAAATGAACGCGATCACATTTTTGCTGTTTTAGAATTGTGCAACGGAAAAATCTCTGGTAAAAATGGCGCAGCAAAATTATTGGGTGTTCCTGCAACAACACTTAATTCGAAAATTAAAAGACTTGGTTTAGCTAAAAAACACATTTATTAATCACTGTAATGCAAAAGCATTTGCGCCGGCTATTTAAAAAGTCTTGATAAAAAATGGCGATACCTTGTAATTAAAGATATCGCCATTAATTTTTTAAGTTACAATTGGCTTAAATATCCAATTCGTAAGATGATCTTGAAGCTTTATCAGCTTGATCGAGTAAATCAGCATCGTGTTCGCCAGCCATCTCATCACTTATTACCGTGCTTTGATTTAAGGCATCTTCTTCACTTGTTAATGCATCTTCCTTATCGTCAGAAAGTTCTTCTTTATTTGGGTCTATAATCATGGCTTTTTTATTTAAAGATAGCCATTTAAAATAGTTTAAAGCTAATTTTTTTGCATCAAAAAACTCAATTTTTAATTGTCTTAATTACTGTAAAACACATTTCCTGAAACTGATCATAAATTCACTTTATATCGTCAGTTTTATAATTGTTGTATGTATTTAAGTGTTTGTTTAGCAATATGTTGTGTGTTGGTTTGTTTTTTGGTAAATTAAACACGTCATCCTAAAACAGTACACGATTATGGCCAACGATAATTTGAAACACATTGGAGAAATGACTTCACTTTCTGAAGTAATCAATGCACTTGCAGCACAAGGTTATACTTTGGATTTTAACCTGAGAAGTAGCCAGATCGATGGTGGAGAAAATCCACTGCAAGAATTTCCTGAGCAATTTTTGATTGATAAACATTACCGCTTCGAAGGCGAATCAGACCCGGAGGATGAGGCCATTGTATATGCCATATCTTCTGTGGATGGCAAAACCAAAGGAATACTGGTAAACGGTTACGGAACTTCATCCGAAAATTGTGGTGAAGAAATAATCAGCAAATTAAAAA
>Ga0308165_1004686_pt1 | contig 13277 bp, 16 predicted proteins | sample PhyWR2_FD_201032 | JGI IMG/M metagenome (GOLD analysis project Ga0308165, IMG submission 201032) | Phyllosphere microbial communities from UC Gill Tract Community Farm, Albany, California, United States - DLSLW.R2 | ecosystem: Host-associated > Plants > Phyllosphere > Unclassified | place: USA...
GTGGTCGTGTTAAAGATTTACCAGGTGTACGTTACCACATCATCCGTGGTGCATTAGATACATCAGGTGTAGCTGGTCGTAACCAACGTCGTTCTAAATATGGTACTAAACGTCCTAAACCAGGACAGGTAGTTGCGGCACCAACAAAAGGTAAAAAGAAATAATCGGGAGGAAATAAGAAATGAGAAAGTCAAAACCAAAAAAGAGAATTATTCTTCCTGATCCAAAATTTAATGATGTTCAGGTAACTCGTTTTGTAAACAATATGATGTACGATGGAAAAAAATCTATCGCTTATTCAATTTTTTATGATGCTGTTGAAATTGCTGAGAAAAAAGCAGGTGAAAACGGTTTAGAGATATTCAAACGCGCATTAACTAACATTATGCCAGCTGTAGAGGTTAAATCTCGTCGTGTTGGTGGTGCTAACTTCCAGGTTCCAACTGAGGTTAGACCAGAGCGTAAAACAGCTTTAGGTATGAAATGGTTAATTTTATACGCTCGTCGTCGTGGTGAAAAAACCATGAAAGAGAAATTAGCTGGTGAAATCGTAGCTGCTGCTAAAGGCGAAGGAGCTGCTGTTAAGAAGAAAGAAGATACGCACAAAATGGCTGAGGCTAACAAAGCGTTCTCTCACTTCAGATTCTAATTTAGGATTAACAGATTAGTAAGATTACACAGATTTAATTAGAAGATTATACTGATTAGATAAATTACACCGATTTGTTTTAACATAATCGGTGTAATCATTTAAAATCAGATAATTCAAAAACATAACATGGCAAGAGATTTAAAATTTACAAGAAATATTGGAATCGCGGCTCACATTGATGCGGGTAAAACCACAACAACTGAGCGTATCCTTTATTATGCTGGTGTAAGTCATAAAATTGGTGAGGTGCACGAAGGTGCTGCAACAATGGACTGGATGGCACAAGAGCAAGAGCGTGGTATTACCATTACCTCTGCTGCAACTACAGTTAACTGGAAATACAGAAACCAGAACTATCACATGAATATTATTGATACACCGGGACACGTGGATTTTACTGTAGAGGTAAACCGCTCGTTACGTGTATTAGATGGTTTAGTGTTCTTGTTTTCGGCTGTTGATGGTGTTGAGCCTCAATCAGAAACCAACTGGCGTTTAGCTAATAACTATAATGTTGCCCGTATCGGTTTTGTTAACAAAATGGACCGTTCTGGTGCTGACTTCTTAAAAGTAGTTAAGCAAGTTAAAGACATGTTGGGTAGTAACGCAGTTCCATTGCAATTACCTATCGGTGCTGAAGACGGATTTAAAGGTGTGGTTGATTTGATCAACAACCGTGGTATTGTTTGGAATGAGCATGATAAAGGTATGACCTTTACTGAAGTGCCTATCCCAGAGGATATGATTGATGAAGTTGCGGAGTGGAGAGAGAAATTGTTAGAATCAGTTGCTGATTATGATGAGTCTCTAATGGAGAAATTCTTCGATGCTCCAGATACCATCACTGAGCGTGAAGTTTTAGACGCTTTACGTGCAGCTGTTTTAGATGCTAAAATCGTTCCTATGGTTTGTGGTTCATCTTTCAAAAACAAAGGTGTTCAAACCATGTTGGATTACGTGATGGAATTATTGCCTTCACCTCTTGATTCAGAAGGTGTAACAGGTACTAACCCAGATACAGGTGCTGAAGTTTTATTAAAACCAAGTATCAGTGAGCCATTTGCAGCTTTAGCATTTAAAATTGCAACTGACCCATTTGTAGGCCGTTTATGTTTTATCCGTGTTTACTCGGGTAACTTAGAAGCTGGTTCTTACGTTTATAACACACGTTCAGAAAGTAAAGAGCGTATTTCCCGTATCTTCCAAATGCATGCTAACAAGCAAAACCCTGTGCCTAATGTGGCTGCTGGTGATATTGCTGCGGTAGTAGGATTTAAAGATATTAAAACTGGTGATACACTTTGTGAAGAGAAAAACCCAATCATTCTTGAGTCGATGAACTTCCCTGAGCCGGTTATCGGTTTAGCTATTGAGCCTAAAACTCAGGCTGACGTTGATAAATTAGGTATGGGCTTATCTAAATTGGCTGAAGAAGATCCTACATTCAGAGTTCAAACAGATCAGGAAACTGGTCAGACTGTAATTTCTGGTATGGGTGAGCTTCACTTAGATATCTTAATTGACCGTTTAAAACGTGAGTTTAAAGTTGAGGTTAACCAAGGTGCACCACAGGTAGCTTACAAAGAAGCAATTTTCGGTACAACTGAACACCGTGAAGTTTATAAAAAACAATCAGGTGGTCGTGGTAAATTTGCTGATATCAAAGTTGTTATCTCTCCAATTGATGCTGACTTTGAAAAAGGTGGTTTGCAGTTCGTAAATGAAATTGTAGGTGGTTCAATTCCTCGTGAATTTATCCCTTCAGTGGAAAAAGGATTTGCATCTGCGATGTCAAATGGTGTATTAGCTGGTTATCCGCTTCCTGATATGAAAGTACGTTTGATTGATGGTTCATTCCACGCAGTCGATTCAGATGCTTTATCATTCGAGCTTGCAGCCCGTATGGCATACCGTGAGGCTTTACCTAAATGTAAACCATCTTTGATGGAGCCAATCATGAAAATCGAAATCTTAACCCCTGAAGAAAACATGGGTGATGTTATCGGTGATATGAACCGTCGTCGTGGTCAATTACAAGGTATGGATACCCGTAATGGATCTCAAGTAATTAAAGCATTGGTACCACTTTCAGAAATGTTTGGTTATGTAACGCAATTACGTACCATTACTTCGGGTCGTGCAACTTCTACTATGGAATTCGATCACTATGAGCCAGCGCCTAAAAACGTTCAGGACGAAGTAGTTGCTAAATCTAAAGGCAGAATTAAATCTGAAGACTAATTAGTATTAAGATAAAAGTATGAAGTATCAAGATGGATTATCAGTCTTGATACTTGATACTAAATACTTGCTACTAAAAATGATAAATCCGGTTTCTGTTGTTAATAGCTCTAACAGGAAGCCATAATTAAAAATAAGATGAGCCAAAGAATCAGAATTAAATTAAAATCTTACGATTATAACTTAGTAGATAAATCTGCTGAGAAGATCGTAAAAACTGTTAAACCTACGGGTGCAGTGGTAAGTGGTCCGATTCCACTTCCTACAGAGAAAAAAATCTTTACTGTTTTACGTTCTCCACACGTAAACAAAAAAGCTAGAGAGCAATTCCAATTGTGCGCTTATAAACGTTTATTGGATATTTATAGCTCTAACTCTAAAACAGTTGATGCTTTAATGAAACTTGAATTGCCTAGCGGTGTTGAAGTTGAAATCAAAGTTTAATTGATTTTAAAAAGAACAGAAAAGGTCTCGATGCAAATCGAGGCCTTTTTTTATGCATTCAAATTCCAAAACAAAAGCTGTGCAGACTGGTTGTACTAATATGACTAGTAAGGATAAGGAACAAGAAGAATTACCAATTGAGGGACAGGATTTTGCTGACCCAAAGGAAGAACTAACAAATAAACCTTCTTCACATGGGGAAGTGGCCAATCAAAAAGGCGGTGATTTTTCTGAACTGGAGAAAAGTAGAATGGAAAATCCACCAAAACATCGTGATGAAAATGGATCAACCAAAGACAATTTAGATAGTAGTACAGAGATTGATCAAAGTGAAGGTGTACAGTAGGTGCAATTGATTGCAGTACCGGTGAGATGAGATGGAAAGATTGAGTAATATATAATGGGATCTGTTAAACTTTTTTTATTGTACCAATGTTGTTAAAGGAGATTATCTACAAATAAAATGGCTATGGAAAGTAATGAAAATAAAAATATTGATCCTAATGGCGGGGTTAATCAAAATGACGAGCACATAGAATGGGATAATGGAGAGGCTACTTACGGCCATAAACGCACTGATTTTAAACGTAAGGATGAACCAGAGGCATCGCATTTATTGAAAACAGAAAATGATCCTAATCATGCTGTAAATGAAAATTTAAATAATTCGAATTTAAGTCAGGGTGAAGACATTGGAAACAGAAATAAGAATAATGAGAAGGGTTTAAGTGGGAAAGATTTATGATTTAGTTATAAAGAGACTATTCTTATTGAATAATCCCTTTACAAGACTTATGCATTTTCCGGTAGATGGAATTTATTTAGGATTCTACAACTGTAATGCGTTAATTAAGTAGCAGATGCCCTTAAATAGTTAGTTAATGATTTTTTTTAATCTTTGTCGCGAATCCTACTGTATAGCAAATTTCAAGAACTTATGGTAAATTCACAAAGAATCCGGTTTTAAGATATTGATATATATCAATTTTGTGTCCAGGTAATTTGTAATGATTAACCCAAACTTGATTATTAACTGCCTTTAAGATCTGGTAGATACTTTCAATTCTAAGTAGTGACACTCACCTGTAGTGCAGCAGAAAACTCCGCAGTAAACCGTGCTTTAGGCGGGTTAACCTAAGATAATTTTATTTGAGTGACAATCTGAACATTAATATAAATCGCTGGTTTGCCGGTAATCCTGCTTTATTTTTGTGGCGTAATTATTAATTTCATCTACATATTCCGGAACTTTTTCCTTAAAGTCATCAATTAAAGATTTTCCATCAGTTGCACGCTTTTTTGTGGCATATTTAAAGCCATATACTGCTGCTGCGCCTAAAATTGCATATTTTAATATTCCCATAACCGTCTTTTTATATTCCTGTATTCAATGCATGGTTTTCATCATCCTCGTTGATGCCGGCATTTGTTTTAAAATCTTCTGATGAACTTCCGGTATGGCTTTCAGCACTCTGTATGGTTGGGTTTTTATCAGCACTGTTATATGCATCATCGCTAAGCGAATCTTTACCCTGTGTACCAGAATTATCGAAACCATCTTTTGCTAAAAGATTGCCTTTAATCAATTCGCTTGGTTCCTTTCCATAAGCGGTTACAACATTGGTATCATTACCCTCTTCGTAAGCTTTCTGCACATCAGATTTTTCTTCTTTTCCACCATCTGGTCTTACGTAACCCTCAGTGTGTTCTTCCTTATTATAGATGCTCGTTTTCATACAATTATCGCTTTACCAATAAACAGGGCGAAGACCAAATAGTTTGAATCGGGATAAATCAATAACAGTAGTAACAAAAAAGGCAGATATTTCTATTTGCCTCCAGTTTAATTTTATACGGGAAATTCCCTGAAATTTTTCTCTTCATCGATTCTACCATATCATCAGCAGAACTCATATCTTTTAATTAATATAATTTGAATTTTACCTGAAGCTTTATGCTTAACCATTTTCCCGTTTTGTTTAACTTGCGCCAAATTTTAAATGCCAACGGGATAAATGGAGTGGAAATATTTACTTTCAAATAAGAGATACGGACAAGAGCAATATGGTGCCAGCACAGATCGTGCACGGTCAGATTTTCAGCGTGATTACGACCGGTTAATTTTTTCGTCTCCTTTTAGAAGATTGCAGAATAAAACCCAGGTTTTTCCATTGCCTGGAAGTGTTTTTGTACACAACCGCTTAACCCACAGTTTAGAAGTGGCAAGTGTGGCCCGTTCAATGGCAAATATATTTTTGAAAAGTATAGAAGAACATCAGCCGCAACTCATTAAAGATGTTCCTTTAATTAATGAAGTAGGTAATATTGTAGCTGCGGCAGCTTTAGCACATGATTTGGGTAACCCGGCTTTTGGCCATTCAGGAGAAGCAGCCATCTCGCGCTACTTTACCGATGGTGATGGTAAGGTGTATCAGAAAGAAATGAGCGAAACACAATGGCACGACTTGATTAATTTCGAAGGAAATGCCAATGCCATCCGCATTCTTACTCACCCGCTAAAGGGAAAAGGAAATGATGCCTATGCGCTTACCTATTCTACTTTGGCTTCTATAGCTAAATATCCATGTGCCTCGATTGCTGGTAAACAAAAAGGCCTTTTGCACCGTAAAAAATACGGTTTCTTCCAGTCAGAAGAAGAGAGTTTTAAAAAGATTGCAGCCGAACTTCACCTGGCGCAGGAAGATAATGAATACCTCATTTATAAACGCCATCCTTTGGTTTACCTGGTAGAAGCTGCCGATGATATTTGTTATAGCATCATTGATCTGGAAGACGCACACCGTTTAAAAATTCTGTCGTACGAAGAGGTGAAAAACTACCTGTTACCTTTTGCCAATTCAACAACAATAGAAGAACGTTTAAAAAACGATTATGAAGACGATGATGCTAAAATTGGTCTGCTCCGTGCTAAAGCGATTAATACCTTAACCAACCAATGTGCATCCATATTTTTTAGAGAACAAGAAAAACTATTAAAGGGTGAGCTTAACTATAGTTTAACCGATTTACTACCTGAGCCCTACATTTCTGCCTGGAAAGCCGTTGAAAAAATCTCAGTGGAGCGCATATACAATTTCTCGTCGGTTATACAGAAAGAGGTAGCAGGTTACAAAATTATGGCTGGTTTATTAGAAGAATTTGTTCCTGCACTAATTCATAATAATACACATTATTACAAAAAACTGGTTAAACTTATTCCTAAACAGTATCATACCGATTTAACCGATATTTATTCTATTATACAGAGTGTACTGGACTTTGTTTCTGGAATGACAGACCTATATGCAGTAGATTTATACCGGAATATTAAGGGAATATCTTTTCCGTCAGAAACTTAAAGCTGTACTTCTAAGTAAAATAACCCGCTGAGTTCGATAATATTTAAAAATTAATGTACTTTATTAGGACGAATTGGCTAGCCGTTTCGTCATGCTGATCCGATAGCTATCGGATTTATTTCAGCATCTTTCCTGTTAAACCACCTTGCTATAAAAGCCCCTGAAACAAGTTCAGGGTAACGACCGTTCATGTAAGGCGCCAAATAACCCAAATTAAAGTACATTATTAATCGAACTCAGGTTATTATTTTGAATTTTCAGTGGTGTCAGATTGGAACATCTGACACTCATTTAATTCGAACAATTTAATCTTTGTGCCAGATATAAGCAAGTTTCTCGTATTGATCTGCGCATCTGTGGCTAGATCTTTTTTATCTTCCCCGGCCATCATCCCATTTATTCCGTTCGTCCTGAAGCTCACGGGCAAGTTTCATTTCTTTATCTTTTGCCTTTACTTTATGCGCCTGAAATTCATCGGCTACTTCCTGGTAAAGCGCTGTTCTGTACTTTGCTTCGTGCCTAAATTTGCCAGATTGGAAAATAACAAAGGCCAAACCTATACCTAACAGAATAATAATGGTCCAAACAATGGTATTATAAGTGCCTTTATCAAAGGAAATTCCTAAAAACTTAATTTCGTTAACCGAAGCGGTAGCATTGGCCAGCGAGCTCTCTTTTCCGGTTACTTCTCCTTTTAAACTCGAAATATTGCCTGCCTGTGCCTTAATTTCCTGCCTGGCTTCCTGCAATTGCTTGCGTTCCTTTTTTAGCGTATCGTTAACACTTTTCCATAAAGATGATAACCTTGAAGGATTGATCAATCTTGCGCCATACAAACTTTTAGATTTTTTTAACATGAACTGATACTGTCCATTTAGAGATGGATCAGTATTCTTGGTCGTGTCTGGCTTAACTTGCCCAAACGCAACGTTTAAAAATAGCATAGCGCCTAAAAACAATAGGGTGTGTTTAATTTTCTGCATAGTTTAAATATAGGTGTTTGAATGTAAAACTACATTTTTATCTATTTCCCTGTTTAATATTTTTAGGTGAAGTTTAGGAACGATAGATCAAAATGTTTGTGTTTAACATGTTAAATAACAATTTTATCTAAGTTTTATTATAAAATTATTTGCGATAGGTTACATTTGTTTCATGCAAATAGGAATTATTGGTTTAGGCGATATGGGCAAATTGTACGCTGTATCGTTTGTAAATGCAGGTTATAAAGTATTTGGGGCAGATATGCCCTTACGTTTTGCAGATTTAAAGAATGAGCTGGAACCAAAAGGAATCGAAGTTTTAATTGATGGCCATGAGGTAGCACGTAAATCTGACTTTATCATCTATTGCGTTGAAGCCGAAAAAATTGATGAAGTGGTAGCTGTTTTTGCGCGCTCTACTAAATATGGTGCAATTGTTTCGGGCCAAACATCGGTTAAACATCCGGAAATTGCTGCTTTTGAAAAATACCTTCCAAACGATACCCAGATTGTAACCTGCCATTCTTTGCATGGTCCAGCTTTTAGCCCTGAGGGGCAAACACTGGTGGTAGTGCGTCATCGTGCTACAGATGAGGTTTATGCACAGGCCCTCGAGATCTATAAATCTTTAAAATCGAACATTATTGAAATGGACGATTACAGGGAACACGATCGTATTGTAGCCGATACACAAGCTGTAACGCACATGGGTTTCGAGAGTATGGGCTCTGCATGGAAAAATGCAGGTTTCTTCCCCTGGGATAACCCTGCCTATGCGGGTGGAATTGATAATGTGAAAATTTTGACTACGTTGAGAATTTTTAGTTATAAATCTCACATTTATGCAGGTCTGGCCATTTTAAATCCTTATGCACAAAAACAAGTAAAATATTATGCCCAGGCAGAATCTGAATTGTTTAAACTGATGATCTGTGAAAATGAAGCTGAGTTTAGGGAAAAGATTTACGCGGCCCGCGATTTTGTTTTTCATGAAAGTCGTTCGCTTTTACTGTTGGATGATAAGATCATGAAAGAATTCAGTCTATCGGATGCCAGCCATAAGCAAAAACCCAATTCGCATTTAAGTTTGTTGAGTATGGTATATGCCTGGTATAAAATGGGTGTAAACCCTTACGATAACCTGATCTGCCAAACGCCTCCTTTTAAATTGAGATTGGGTATTGCTGAATATCTTTTCAAGAACGAAGAAATGCTCGAAGAATCGATTCATACCGCTTTATATGATAAATCTATTCGTGGTGATGATTTGGAATTCCATACCGCCGTGCACGAATGGGCATCGATTATTGGTTATGGTGATTTAAAAGGGTATAAAGAACATTTCGAAGCTGCCAAATCATTTTTTGCCAACCGTTTAAATGATGGCAGGGATTTGAGTGCAGAAATGATTAAGCGATTGGGTAAATAACCACTGAGGATGAAAACCATTTTAAATAAATCTGAACTGGTTTCGCAGCTGGGGCTAGAACTAAAAGAGATAGAAATACTTTGTGGTGAATACGATAATGGAAACGAATCTGTTATCTATCCGATTGCAGAGCGAATCGTGGTGATTTTCCATAACTCCGGTCAGACAAAAGCATTGGTAAGTCAGCTTAAATTAAGCCATCTTAATATGTATTGCAGTTCTGAGATTTACAACTCCAAAAGCCTCACCAATTTTATCGGATTGTTAAAACTGACACATCGTGCTGAAAAGGGTTGGAGTTATTTGGCCAAATTGGATCGTTCTGCTTTAACAACCGTATCGCAAGAAAACTGGTGGAACAATAAAAAAGTGATCGTCGATTCGGATGGTTTGCCTTTTACCAGAGCTAAAATAATTAAATCGCTGGCTAATTCCAGTCCGTTATTGCTAAACACTTCAGGCTGGACGGTTAAGGATGCTGAAGGCAACAAATCTACTATTTCTCCAATAGCCGAAACAGTAAGGCAAATTACTTTTGAACTACTTGAAAGTTTTCGGGGTGTTGATTTGAATAAGAAAAGCAAGCTTCATTATAAATCTTAATTAAGCTCAATAAAAAATTGACAATAAAACAATCTCAACAATCAAACAATTCTGCCTTTTATTTTTTAACTTTATTATTATGATTACTTTAACTGTAAATATCGACAATAAGAAATCAGAAAAAGCTGTTAAGGCTGTTTTAGATGCTTTAGGCTTAAATTATAATGTTGATAAGCCTCAAACCCTGGAGCAGTATAATGCCGATCTGGAAGAAGGGAATTCTGAAATAGAAAAGGGAAACTTTATTTCTGCTGATCAGTTGAAAGCCGAAGCCAGTAAATGGTAGTTGTTTGGAGTTATAGAGCAAGATTAGAACTAAAAAAGGTTTTTGATTACATTGCTTTAGACTCTTTAAAATATGCCATACTAGTGCGTGATGAACTTATTGATTTAACAATTGCGCTTAGTGAAAATCCCGAGAAATATGCTTTGGATAAATATAAAATAAATAATGATGGCAGTTGGAGGGCCTTCGAAAAATATCATTACAGGGTGTCATATAAAATCACTGCTAACCAAATACGAGTAGTGCGTTTACGCCACACGAGTAAATCTCCCTTAAATTATTAACAAAGTTTATTGTCTATCATCCATTTTCCATCTCCCTTTTTACATATTCCATATAACATATAGACTTTATTTTATTCGCTCAATCTTTCGTTTCCCCAAAAACAGTGCATTATATTTGCCCGCATGTCGGTATTGCTGTTTACGATTATCGTTTTATTAGGTGCCTTTTTAGCCGGATTATTAGGTTCGCTAACCGGTTTAGGTGGAGGGGTAATTATTATTCCCTTACTTACTTTAGCCCTGGGTGTAGATATTCATTATGCCATTGGTGCATCTATTGTTTCGGTAATTGCTACTTCTTCAGGCTCGGCTGCAGCTTATGTAAAAGAGGGGATTACGAATATCCGCATCGGGATGTTTTTAGAGATCGCGACCACAATAGGAGCGGTGTGTGGGGCAATTGTAGCCGTTTACCTCAATGCCAATTACATTGCCATTCTTTTCGGCTGTATCCTCATCTTTTCTGCCATCATGACTTTAAAGAAAAAGGTTGACCACAGCACTCTGGATGATACCGATAAATGGGCCAAATTTTTTAAGCTGAACGGGTCGTTTCCCGATAAAGGTGTTGATCATCCTTATGCTGTAAAACATGTGCCAGGCGGTTTCCTGATGATGCTTTTTGCAGGAACATTATCCGGATTGCTGGGTATTGGGAGTGGGGCTTTAAAAGTAATCGCTATGGATAATATTATGCGTTTACCCTTTAAGGTATCAACCACTACCAGTAATTTTATGATGGGCGTTACTGCTGCAGCAAGTGCGGTGGTGTACCTGCACCGCGGGCAGATTGATCCTGGTATTGCCATGCCAGTATGTATCGGGGTTTTAACAGGTGCTTCTTTAGGCTCTAAAGTATTATTAAAGGCAAAAACAGATAAACTGAAAATTGTATTTGCCGTAGTGGTTGCCTTTTTGGCCCTGCAGATGATTTATAAAGGAATAAGCGGATTATAATGGGGACAGCAAAAAAAGAAAATCTGAATGATAAAGATATCCAGGTAATTCTGGGGACACTTTTGCGTGCAGGCGTAATCATTTCAATGAGCATTGTGTTAATCGGTGGCGCCATTTTCCTCATCCATAATAAAGGGGCTATTACCAACTATAAAGTTTTTAAACCCGAGCTGAACAATTTTTCTTCCATCGCTGCGATATTTAAAGGTGTATTAACCTTTCAGGGTGATGCCATTGTACAGTTTGGTATCCTGATGCTTATTTTTACGCCGATTGCCCGCATTGTTTTCGCTATTTTTAGCTTTTTAATCGAGGGCGATTACCTTTACGTACTCATTGGGATAATTATTTTAACCATCATAACCATCAGTTTAAATGGTGGGATAGCGCACTAAGTTTTCTGTTCCCATCTTTTTTTAAAAAATCTCTTTAAAATATTTAGTTAAAGCACTAAAATTGTAATCAGAAATTTTTAATACAGATCCAATGGCGAAATCAGGTAAAGTTGTTCAATTATTGCAAAAACCAGAGAATTTTATCAAAACCCGAGCCAGGGAATTACAGTTGGGCAGCTGTTATATCAATTTCGACTGGAAAGAATCCGGTATTGCAAGTGCATTGGTAAGCCGGAAACATACCAATGGAAACGTTACTTTGGGCTTTTATCTCATTGATCTGAAATGTTTGGGGATTAAGAATGCATTTTTTAAATTTAATGTAGCTGTAGACGAGATGTTCGACCTAGTAGACCAAATGAATGGGGTTGAGATCGAATATGAAAAAATACATAACATTATTTATGGTGCAGAAGCTTTTGCCAACGACTATGGCTTCAAACCGCATAAAGATTGGACAGTAACCCAATTTATATTAGAAGAAGACGATGATCACATCCCTTTAATCGATATCGAATTTGGAGAAAATGGTGTTCCGGCCTATTACGTTGGGCCAAATGATAATCCTGCCAAAATAAAGCAAATACTGGCCACCTTAGATAAAAATGTTGGAGCGGGCAATTACCTGTTTTATATTGATGAAAATGAGTTTGAAGATGATGAAATTACTGAAGATGGTGATGAGCAAAGTTTTAAACAGATATACTATACTTTTACCAGCGCCTACCGCGATAAATTTGAAGACAGTAGTAGCACAGTTACCTTAGATAAAGACCATATTGACGAAATTTGGGGCCGAAAAGTGGATTTGGGACTTTACAGCCTCAATAATGAACTGGATGAACGTATTATTGAATGTGCCGAAGAATATGAGTCTGTTTTTGAGGAAAAAAGTCTCGAAAGTCTTAATCAGATTCATTCTCTTCTAATCAAAAATCCTGATATGCCATTATTTTACGCAGAATTATTTTTGCAATATAAAATGATAGGACTTCATGGAAAGGCAGATGCCATAGCTAAAAAGGGGATGCAGCTTTTTCCTGATTTCTTATACTTAAGGTTTTATGTCGCCCATGCTGCAATGGTTGATGGTGAGTTGGAAAAGGGCTTAAAGTTATTGAATAAAAAGTATAACCTTGATGATGCATTCCCACAGCGGACAGCATTTGCCGAAGGTGAGTTTATGCTTTTTTATGCTGCATTGTGCCAATATTTTATGGCTAATGATAGTTTAATTGACGCCATCACCTGTAGCGATGCACTGATTATTGAAGTTTATAAATACGCATGTAGCGAAAATGCGATACTTGATCTTTTATCGCTCATTAAAGCCAAGTTGGGAGAGGTATACTAAAAGGTAGATGTTGATCAGATTAAAGCATTTTTAAACCAGGAATTTGATCTAAATTGCTTTCAGTCAAATATATAGCTATGGCTTTAAACGCTCCAATAGCCCATTAACCTTACTTTTCAGGTTAAATCCCATTATATCAGCAATTTATTTGAAAAAATATTTGGCTAACTATTTGAAAATTAATAATTCTTGCCTATCTTTGCCGTCCCTTTCGGGGGATGTACAACCACCTTGAACGAAGCCCTACTGCTTCGATGGGTGTTAAAAAGAAAAGATAAAATGTCAGGAAT
>Ga0308165_1004687_pt1 | contig 13275 bp, 13 predicted proteins | sample PhyWR2_FD_201032 | JGI IMG/M metagenome (GOLD analysis project Ga0308165, IMG submission 201032) | Phyllosphere microbial communities from UC Gill Tract Community Farm, Albany, California, United States - DLSLW.R2 | ecosystem: Host-associated > Plants > Phyllosphere > Unclassified | place: USA...
TGGAGAAATGAACGTAAAGGCACTAAAAGATTAAAAAAATTAAACCCTTTAATTCTTCATGCTGATTATTTTGCAGAGAACGGCGCAGCAGAAATAAACAATAATAAAAACCCATTATTTAGAAGCGAGTATTATGCCGTTTCATTTAACAGCACCTTAAATAATAACATTCTCCGCTTCATCGAATGGCTTAAAACGGGCAGTGCAGCTCAAAAAGAATATGCTGCAGAATTACAAAACCATTACGATAATAATTTAACCCACGATGGTAATGAGCGACCAAAAAAAGTGGATATATTCAAAAAAATTAAAAATTCTATTCAGAAAAGAGCTGGCAAGTAATTTTTGCTTATAATTTAAATTTATTTCTGCACTTTCCAGCCTTCATCCTTACTCAGCTTTAATTTATACGTTTTTGTAATAAAACTGCTGTTTTTGTCTGCGTCTTTATCAAACGGTTCAAAATCTGTAGTCGTCATTTTAAGTGATACCGTAACTTTTGCCGTGCTTGAGTTTACCTGTGCAAAATCTACTGGTTTCTCATCCGATAATACATATTCTACAACTTTAACGGTAGCTCTATCACCATCCTGCTTTAAAACCAACGGACTGGCCTTATCAGTTAAAGTGATCTGATAAACGTAGCTGCTATCTTTTGAAAGGAACTTCTTTTTGGCTTCTTTTAAACTTAACGTAACTAATCCTTTACTGGCCAAAGATTTATATTTGCCCAATTCGAACATATCGTTTGTACTGTTAAATTTCATCTCCCCAAATTTAAAGCGGGTTGTTTTATATTCAGGATTAGCTTTTAAATAATCAATAATTACCTCTGATGCTTCATCCTGATTAATAGTTGTTTTGGTTTTACAAGCTGCTAGCCCAATAATAATAAATGAAAGAATATAGATAGTAAGTTTTTTCATGTGTGTATGCTTTATACTTTTTAAAGATATTTATTTTTAGTTTAACCGCAAAGCGCGCGAAGTTTATTAGTCTTTACGGTTGTAACCACAAAGGCGCAGAAAAACACGAAGAATATATTCAAGTCATGATATGAATGTATAAACCCTCCTTTGCACCCTCTGCGTTTTCACTTTGTGGGCTTTGCGGTAAAAGCAGATCTAAGTCCGTTTTAGGTATTTTAAATTCGGTAAAATCATCGCCGATAGAATCACCACAACACCAACCCATCTTAAAAATGATACCTGCTCTTGAAGCACAAAACCAGCCATCATAACGGCCACAGGCAATTCTGCCGCACTTAATATTGAGCTAATGACTGTCCCGATTCTAGGCACACCTTCTGCATAAAATAAAGGCGGAATTACTGTTCCAAAAACTGAAATTATTAATCCCCACTTCAATAGGCTCCCGCCCAAAGCGCCATTAAACAAAAACGCTGGTGGAAAAATAATGAAAATCAAAATGCAAGCTCCGGTAATCATTAAAGCACTTTTATGAAGCGCAGGATATTCATTTCCAATTCTTCCGCTAAGCAATAAAAAACCTGCGTAACATATTGCGGCCAACAAACCGAAGCCAATCCCCTTAAGGTTCATACTACCGATACTGCTTTCTACCATTCCGCTCGCTAAAACTGTTCCACCCAAAACCAAAACAATGGCCAAAAGCTGTAATGCTGTGGGTTTCTTTTTAAAAATGAGGAATTCCATTAAAATACTCATCCAGATAAACTGCATCAATAAGATAATGGCTACTGAATTTGGCACAAGTTTTACGCATTGGTAATAAAAAATACTGACCAAACCGGTGCACGTTCCTGCCAGCAACATTTTCCACCAGGGTGTTTTATTTGTAATTATTTTCGTTTTGTAACCAGCTGTTCTGCTTTGAAAAAAAAACAAGATCCATAAAATTACCGTTCCAAAAAAAGCCTGGGCACCAGTAACATCACCCAGCGTATAACCTTCATGATAAGCCAGTTTTACGAAAGTAGAGAGGATACCAAAGCTACAGGCACCAAAAAAAACAAGGAGAATTCCTTTTAACATAAATTATATATTTAACCGCAAAGGACAATAAGATTTTAGCGAAGCATCAGAAAGATTAATTAAATCGATATACCAGGCTTCGCGTTCTTTGCGCCCCTTTTCTTTGCAGTATTGCGGTTAAAAACTAAACCAATTGTTGTAAATATTTCTGAATGGTAGGTTCTAAACCTAGATATAGTGCATCGCTAATTAAAGCATGACCGATAGAAACTTCCAATAATCCGGGGATGCTTTGCGCAAAATAATGCAGATTATGTAAATCCAGATCATGACCAGCGTTAATACCCAAACCTAAAGTATTGGCATGATGCGCTGCAGCAATGTAATTTACAACTGCCTTTTCGCGGTCTGCATAATAATTGTGCGCATAAGCTTCGGTGTACAATTCAATACGATCTGTGCCGGTTTCTACTGCTCCTTCAACCATCTCTACCAAGGGATCTACAAAAATAGAAACGCGGATGCCTTCTTTTTGAAAAACAGCAACCATTTCTTTAAGGTAATCTTTATGTTTAATGGTATCCCAACCATGATTTGAAGTAATCTGACCTTCGGCGTCAGGCACCAAGGTAACCTGAGCAGGTTTATTGGCCAAAACCAAATCAACAAATTTATCCTCTTTACAATTGCCTTCAATATTAAATTCTGTAGCAATAACAGCTTTTAAATCGTAAACATCCTGATAACGGATATGGCGTTCATCAGGTCGTGGATGTACAGTAATTCCCTGTGCACCAAAACGCTCACAATCCAACGCAACTTTAACTAAATCAGGATTATTACCTCCGCGACTATTGCGAAGTGTAGCAATTTTATTGATATTAACCGATAACTTTGTCATAAAGCAAAGATAAGGCTTTGCCCTTGTTAATCTTAAACCTTAAAAAAATTTGACTTTTTTTTGCTCATATTTGCTTCTTGCAAATGAACATAAAAGATACAACGCTATATAAACTTCTGATCGTTTTACTCGCAATTGCAAGTATTCCGGCACTTTTTGGTGGCGTAATGGAACCCGATGGAGCATTATATGCTTCTATGTCAAAAAACATCATCTTATATAAAGATTGGCTTAACCTTTATGGCCGTGGTGCAGATTGGCTGGATAAACCTCACCTCACCTTTTGGATTTCAGCCGCGTTTTTTAAAATTTTTGGGATTTCGTCATTTGCTTATAAATTGCCTTCATTTTTATTCGGTTTACTTGGCGCAGGGTATTTATACCGGTTAGCTAAAGATATATATGATGAAAAAACAGGATTAATCAGCGCGTTGATTTTTATGAGTGCCTTACACATCATCACTTCTACTTTTGATGTAAGGGCCGAAATTTACATTACCACTTTTACCTTAGCTTCAATTTATCATTATTATAAAGCACACCAAAACTCTTTTTGGCACATTGTAGCAGGTTCATTTTTCGCAGCCTGCGCAATACTGATTAAAGGTATTTTTGTGCTGATTCCGGTTTTTGCAGGCTTTATAATTTACTGGCTTTTTACCAAACAATACAAGCAACTTATAAAACCGAAATGGTATATCGCCATCTTGCTGATTCTTGTTTTCATTACGCCAGAGCTATATTCGCTTTACACACAATTTGACCTTCATCCTGAAAAAGTTGTTTTTGAAAGAACTGGCGTTTCAGGTTTAAAATTCTTTTTCTGGGATAGTCAGTTTGGGCGTTTTTTTAACAATGGGCCAATTAAAGGAAAAGGAGATATTTCATTTTTTCTACACACTACGCTTTGGGCGTTTCTGCCCTGGTCTGTATTATTTTATACTGCTGTTGTAAATCTCTTCAATAAGAAGAACAGAATTGCCTTGGCTCCGGAAAGCATTATAATTTGGGCAAGTGCAGCAGTAACCTTCCTTATTTTTTCGTTATCCAAATTTCAACTGCCCCATTATATTCTGATCATTTTCCCACAATTTTCAATAATAACAGCACTTTACTTAAGGAAGCTTAGCAGCAAAGGCTTAAAAACCTTCTTCATTATCCAGAACATTATTTTTATTTTGGTTATTGCCTTGCTTTCTGTGCTGACGTATATTTTTGGTTTCGAAAATCCATATTTAATCATTGGGATTCTGATTGTTGTTTTAGCGTTGGCGTTTTTGTTATTTAAAGGCGTTTTGTTGGAAACAATAATCGCCAGAAGTGCTTTTTTATCAGTTGGCTTAATGATCTTTCTCTTTGTTTTTTTCTATCCTGCGTTGTTAAAGTATCAATCGGGTATGCAGGCCGGTAATTGGTTAAAGCAAAATTATCCTACCGCTAAACCTGCAGTATTAAATTATATAGATGCATTTTCTTTTGATTTTTATGCACCCGGAGAAGTAAAGTATCTGCACAATTACAATGATCTCGATCAATCAAAGCACTTGAAAGATTTAGTGATATACATTTCGGAACAAGAATTGCCAAAGCTTAAAAGTGAGTACAATGCAGAAGTGATTAAATCGTTTGAATACTTTCATACGACCAAACTGACGGGGAGATTTTTAAATAATAAAACCCGTTATGAGGTTTTAGAGCACTTTTATTTGGTTAAAATACATTAAAAATGGATTTATTCTTCCGGATCTTAAAATTTGGCCTGACAGGTTTCCTGGGAATGGCAATCGATTTCGGTGCCACCTGGTTATGCAAGGAGAAGATTAAAATAAATAAATACATTGCAAATGCAATAGGTTTCTCGCTCGCGGTAACCAATAATTACCTTATTAACCGGGTTTGGACATTCGAGAGCACCAATATCCACTGGGCAACTGAATTTAGTAAGTTTTTGGTAGTGAGTTTAATCGGTTTAGGATTAAATACTTTTATCATTTATCTTTTTCACCAGCGTAAAAACGGAACCAACTTTTATGTTGCCAAATTTTTCGCAATTGTGATTGTTTTCGTGTGGAATTTTTTAGCAAATATGCTCTTTACTTTTAAGTAACAGATTTTGGATTGACTATTCATGCTGATAATTTCAGAATGACGACTTAGTTTTTATATTCGAACGGCTAAATGAACTAATGACTAATAACCAAAGAACTATTTAAGTGACGTTTTTGCCGATAAAATAGAATACAACAAGCCATATTAATCCTTTAATCAGGAAAAAAAGAAACCCGACCAGGCCTACCCTTTTAAACCATAATTTTACTTTCTCTTTGTTCATGGGATACTTGTAAAGATAAATGATTTGCATTAAATTAGAAAGATTTTAAATAAGGAATTATGAAATTATCTAAATCACTGCTGCTCATCATCATATCAATTTGTTTTTTCGAGGTTAAAATTTTTGCACAAAACTTTAATGATATAAAACGCTATAAAGTAAATTTTGCTCTCGCCAACAGTGGTACAGAAAAACTGATCACATTCAGAAGCTTTACTGCAAACAGTCAAAAATATTTATTACTGGTAAATCCTGAAACTTTAGATACCAAAGTAGATCTGGCTAGTAATTACACCACAAACAGTTTGCAATACTCAAATGTGCTGGCAATTTTTAAAAATACAGCTTACATAAAGGCTATAGAAGCCGCTGCTGCCAAGGATATACAACTTCAAAATGCGGGAATTGATCATGCCATCCCAAACGAAAAAGGAATTACCTTAACCATCGACCTTTGTCCATCACATAAAGCGCTAGACAGAATCATTTTTCAATCTATTTTTGATGAATTTAAAAAGACCGAGCAACCTGCTCCCTTAGCTGTTTCAGTTTCTGGCAAGTGGATGTTAAAACACCAGGATGACCTGAACTGGTTAAAAAGCCTGGTAGAGAAAAAGGAACTTAACATTACCTGGGTAAACCATACCTATAATCATGAAGTGAATAAACTGCCTTTGGCCGAAAACTTTTTATTGGCACCAGGAACAAATTTAGATGTAGAGGTATTGGAGAATGAAAAACTGATGCTAAAAAATGGTTTGATACCCTCTGTTTTTTTTCGTTTCCCTGGCTTGGTGTCGGATAAAACAATTGTAGAAAAAATTGAAGCTTATGGTTTAATTCCTGTAGGAAGCGATGCCTGGCTTGCAAAAGGACAACAGCCTAATGCTGGTAGTATTGTATTGATTCATGGCAATGGCAATGAAGAAATTGGCGTAAAAGATTTTATTCAGTTATTGAAAACCAAACAGGCTGATGTGAAAAGCAAACAATGGCTGCTTTTCGATTTGAGGCAGGGACTGGAAAAGGAATTTGAATAATTTATCGAATTTTTAACCGCAAAGGGCGCTAAGAAAGGCGCAGAGTTCACAAAGATCGCACAATAAATTGACCACAAACGCACAAAGAACACAAGGTTGGGTTCAGACCGTTTTTAAATCAGACTTAGCGGCTCTTTGCGAAAAACTTTGATTTCTTTGCGGTAAAACTACCTCTTAACCGGCAATAACTTTATTTCTTTTGCTTTAAATCGGTTATTCACAATTTCGCCGGAAACTTCTGCTTTACTTACGGCATTGCAAAAACCATGTTCACCATGTGCATCGCCAAAATCATCAATACCTTTACCATCAACAAAATAAGGTTTACCATCTATTTTCACGGCCAATTCACAATCTTTACCTTTCATTTTAAACTGGCATTCGCCACAGGCAATATCAACCACCTTTTTGGTTACCACTTTTGCAGTCGCAGCTTTTTGAGGATTGGTTTGGGCATTCGCAGAAAATGCAGATACAACAAGCACTAAAACAAACATTAACTTTTTCATTATAAATTCTTTTTTCAAATGTAAGTTTTCAACAGCAAAAGAACCAGATACCTGTGTAAAATAAACCTGATGGAAACGGACATCCCGATTCTTCCATCGGGATAAAGTGGACAGCAGGACTGAAACCCTCCGAAGAGAACAGGAACCAACCTTTTCTAATTTTCAATAAAAATCACTTGCCACATTAGAATACGCTGTCGTTCCAATACCCCTCTATGAGAAAGCAATAAAAAAAAGGGATATGCTATTTGCATATCCCTCTTATGTTATCAATCTTCAGTTAACTGCTAACTAAAAACTGTAAACTGAATTAGTACCTGTATGTATCTGCTTTGAAAGGACCTTCAACCGGTACGCCGATATAATCAGCCTGATGTTGATCTAAAACATCTAACTCTACACCAATTTTTTCTAAGTGCAAACGGGCAACTTTTTCATCTAAGTGTTTAGGTAAAGTATACACTTTGTTTTCGTAAGCTGCAGTGTTCGTCCAAAGTTCCAATTGAGCTAAAGTTTGGTTAGTGAATGAGTTACTCATTACGAAACTTGGGTGACCAGTTGCGCAACCTAAGTTTACCAAACGACCTTCAGCAAGCACAATTACATCTTTACCGTCGATAGTATATTTATCAACTTGTGGTTTAATTTCCACTTTGGTATCGCCATAATTGCCATTTAACCAAGCCATATCAATTTCATTATCAAAGTGACCGATGTTACAAACAATAGCTTTATCTTTTAATGCACGGAAATGTTTTTCGCGAACAATATCACAGTTACCCGTAGTTGTTACCACGATATCAGCTTCTTTAATTGCAGTATCTAAACGTTTAACTTCGTAACCTTCCATTGCAGCCTGCAAAGCACAGATTGGATCAATTTCGGTTACAATTACACGTACACCTTGTGAGCTTAATGATTCTGCAGATCCTTTACCCACATCACCATAACCACAAACAACAGCAACTTTACCAGCCATCATAACATCGGTAGCACGACGGATCGCATCAACCAATGATTCGCGACAGCCATATTTGTTATCGAATTTTGATTTAGTAACTGAATCGTTAACGTTAATTGCAGGCACGTGCAAGGTTCCGTTTTTCATTCTTTCGTACAAACGGTGAACACCAGTTGTAGTTTCTTCTGATAAACCTTTAATTGCTGCAATTAGCTCAGGATATTTATCAAAAACCATATTGGTTAAATCGCCACCATCATCTAAAATCATATTTAATGGCTGTTGCTCCGGACCGAAGTGTAAAGTTTGCTCAATACACCAGTCGAATTCTTCTTCGTTTAAGCCTTTCCAGGCGTAAACCTGAATACCAGCAGCAGCAATTGCAGCAGCAGCATGATCTTGTGTTGAAAAAATATTGCAAGATGACCAGGTAACCTCAGCACCTAGTGCAGTTAATGTTTCGATTAATACAGCCGTTTGGATGGTCATGTGCAGACAACCTGCAATGCGCGCACCTTTAAGCGGTTGTGTTGGACCGAATTCTTTACGTAAACTCATTAAACCTGGCATTTCTGCTTCGGCTAATTCGATTTCTTTACGGCCCCATTCTGCCAGTGAAATGTCCTTAACTTTGTAAGGGATATAAGTTGTCTCTACTGATGACATAATTATTTGTTTTTAAATGTAATGCAAAGTTACGGCATAGCTTTGTGAAAGCCAAATAATTAAAAGAGCAAGCGGGTTTACAGATTGTAAAATAGTAATTCTATTTTCTCTGCACAAGCTTCAAAACCTCATATCTTAGCTATTTTTTGAAAAGAAAATCCTGCTGTTGTGAGTTCTGCTCTGGTCCTGCCACACATTCTAGTTCCGATGAATCCCAATGTAAAATCGGGGCGGAGGCTGTAATTCTCGTTCCTTAGGTTTGTATGTACTTAAAAATATATGAGCTTTGAATATATAAAACCTTAATAGCAGTGCTGCACTATTACTCTGTTCCTTAGGTTTAGATTATAAAACTGTGCGTTGTTTGTAATGCTGAAAATAACCTAAAACAAAAATTGATTTACAACTAATTATGACAAATGGCAATCTAAAAAGAATCGGAAGAATCGATAATGAATTCCTAGTCAGCTTTGGATTAGCTAGTAATTTATGACTAATTTTGGTAGTGAAAAAAATAATAACGCCCCTCTTAGTTGCAGTTTCTCTATTCGGCTGCAAAAAATATCCGTACGAATCAAGTTATGTAACTATAGCTTACGAAGTTCAAGTTGGATACCTTGATGGACAAAACAACTGGGTACAACCAACAGCACTGCCTGAAAATTTCGAAGCTGAAATAAGTTTTACCAAACCAGACGGAACAACTCAAACCGAGAAAATTTCTGGTAGCGATCTTGGTGTTGGGGAACAATTAGATTTCGACAAAAATGGGTCTGTCAAAGATTTGAAGCTTACTTGGACCTCTAATTTTACAGCTTCAAGATTAAGATTTAATTGTGTTATCAGGAGAGCTTTCTCAGTTGGTAAAATTACAACAGGACTTCTAGCTTCAGCCAAGAATTCGTCCAACGGTTCTCTGCAAACTACTATAGATGCAAAACCACTTAAAAATTGATAAGTATTTATTATTAGTTGGATAAAATGTAATTTGAAAAGCAAGACCAGCAGCACTGATAGGGCTGTCCATCCATTATAACACCGATCAGGAAACGGAAGCTACCAATTTTGTAGGTCGAGATTAATCCGGTTCTACCGTATATGCCTCAAAGAAGTCAAGTTGACATGGCAAGGTGTACATCAAAAACTTGACTTCTTTTTAAGTCTCCAAAACATCAAAATAAAACTTTGATTTACAGGTAATTATTTCTTAAATTGTTATAACCAAAATAACTGTTATGAAGAGCGTAAAACATTTATTGGATACCAAACAGGTAAGGATTATCTCGGTATCAGAAAATATATCCGTTTTGGATGCTTTAAAAGTAATGACTGAAAAGAATATCAGTGCCGTATTGGTAATGAAAAATGACTTGCTTAAGGGCATTTTTACAGAACGCGATTATGCCAGAAAAATCATTCTTCAGGGCAAATCATCAAAAGATACATTGATTAAAGAAGCCATGACGGCCAGTCCGATTACCATAAATTTAAGCGATACAATTGATTATTGCATGGAGCTGATGACCGATAAACACATCCGTCATTTACCAGTAGTAGAAAATAACGAGGTAAAAGGAATGGTTTCAATCGGCGATGTGGTTAAATTCATCATCGCCGATCAAAAGCAAACCATTTCGCAATTGGAAAGCTATATTAGCGGATAGCACTGGTTGGTGAGATACCTGGTTTACTCAATCTTCTACTACTACTCTCCGCTACCGATGAAGTGTAATGAGCTTCAGTCGAAACGACGACTCTAGAATTATTTCCGTCATTTCGAGTGCAGCGCAGCGAAGTCGAGAAATCTTTTAAGGCAGTTCTCACAAAAATTTCTCCCCGAAGGAGTTCCTTTGGAACACCACGGTCGAAATGACGAATTATTTTATACCAATGAAGACTATAATCTGTGCATCTATCCCTAGGCTATTTCCATCTCCACTCACCGGCGATGGTTAAAGGTTCTTTAAGGTTTTGAGATTCTAAAAAAGTCTTCAATTCTTCTTCGCCCTGAACACCAACAGGAATTTTTGGTGTATTGGCTAAAGCATATGTTAACATCGCACTATAACGCACCGTATTTTTAAGTTCCTGCTCATCAACCAGCTTAAAACTATCACCATCTGAATGGTAAAATGGGCCAGAATTGTTTGGCAATTTACCACCAAAACCACCACCTGTAGGAATGCCTTCCAACATAAATGGTTGATGATCGCTATGTAATCCTGCACCTGCATTAAACATGTTTTTAAAACCCGTATCAATTTTTACAATATCAGCACCCCAGGCGGTAAACAAATCTTTCATTTCTGCTCTTGAGGTAGAAAAACCCTTCGGGTCGTTAGTCATATCATAATTCAGCATAAATTTCACCTGATTTAAGGTTTTATCCTTTTTAGCCTGATCGATATACGCTTTAGAACCTAATAAACCCTGCTCCTCGCCCATAAAAAGAACGAATTCTACAGTACGCTTTGTTTTTAAATTCAGTTTTTTAAACGTACGTGCCATATCCATAATGGCAAAAGAACCGATTCCATTGTCAATTGCACCAGTTGCCAAGTCCCAGCTATCTAAATGCCCGCCAACTACAATTTTATCTTTGGGCAACTCGGTTCCCTTAAAAGTAGCCACTACGTTTCTCGCTTTAATTAAACCAGAGAAATTAGTCATGGCGATATGCGCAATCTGATTTTGTGATTTAATTTTCGTTTTCAACGCCATACCATCTTCCAAACCAATACAAATAGCCGGAATAGGAATTAATTTACCCGTTACAGAAGCGGTTCCTGTTAACAGTACTCCATCTTTTACAGTGTTAATTATAATAACTCCTATTGCACCATATTTAGTTGCAATGGCAGTTTTTTCTGAGCGATGCAGTGTTTTTGTTCCTGCCGGAGAACCTGGCAAAACACCAAGATAAATTAACGCAATTTTACCTTTAAACTTATCTGGATTGGCTTGATAATCTGCCTCTAATCCATTACCAGCATCAACAATTTCGCCAGTAACATCTGCACTCACTGGCGAATGCGCAAGTGTAACGGCTTTAACCTTAGTCAGATTATTTTTATCTGTACCAATTTCTACACTAATGGCTTTTCTAGCCCAGCTTTCCACTTCAAAAGGTTGAAACTTTACTTCACAGCCGTATGATTTTAATAAATCGAAAGCATATTGCTCAGCCTTTGCCCCATTTGTAGAGCCAGTTAAACGGTGGCCAATCGTTTCGGTTTCATATTTAAGCGTTTCGTAGGCTTTTGAATGCTGTTGTACATCTGTATTGATCTTGGCAAAAACATCGCCGAATTTATCCTGGGCATTTGCAACAAAAGCGGCACAAAGAAGTGCAGTGGAGAAAAAATATTTCATTAAGAATAGTAGTTTAGTTGCTGAAAGTACAAATTTTAGCCAGAGATTGCTAGCTGTAACGTATATTTTGCTTTGGATAAGGTTTTACGCTAATGGTTCGTTGTTTCGAAGTATCAATCCACTATTTTAAAGTATTACAGGTTTTAAAAGACACTGGAATAATTTCAAGGGGACGATAAAGACTGAATCATCCAATGCAAAAGATTATTTTGCAATATCTGCCTTTTTCTTAGGGAAAACCAATGAAGCCACAATACTGATTACGAGTATGCTTAAAATCACTATAAGTGAGTGTTCGGTAGTAAAACCCCATTTCTCCAAATACACGTGACCCAACATTTTAACGCCGATAAATGCCAGTAAAATAGCCAAACCAGTTTTTAAATAATGAAATTTATGAATAATATTCACCAGCAGGAAAAACATAGACCGCAAACCCATGATAGCGAAAATATTAGAGAAAAATACGATATAAGGATCTTTTGTTACTGCAAAAATAGCCGGAATGGAATCCACAGCGAATAGAAGATCGGTAAACTCGACAATCAACAACACTAAAAATAGTGGTGTAACCAATGTTTTATGGTCAATTTTTACAAAAAACTTCTTTCCTTCGTACTTAGGGTGAATTGAAAATATTTTTGATGCCCATTTTACAACAGGATGATTTTCAGGATCTATTTTATCATCTTCCTGCTTGCTGAAAAACATTTTAACACCAGTAAATACCAGAAAAGCACCGAAAATATAAAGTATCCAGGCAAATTTTGTAATCAGTGCTGCACCAACAAAAATAAAGATAAAGCGCATTACAATTGCACCCAAAATACCCCAGAATAATACACGATGATAATATTTTTCTTCTACAGCAAAAGCAGAAAAAACGAGAACAATTACAAAAATATTATCGACCGAGAGTGCATATTCAATTACATAACCGGTTAAAAACTCCAAACCAAGATTTTGTTTGTAAACGGCTAAACTGCCATCAAAATCGCCTGGGATTAATTTAATATGATGCTGATGTTTGGTTACAATTTCCTGAAGGTGTGCAAAATCTTTGATTCCGTGCAGTTGGTGCCCCTCAGTTAAAAGGATAAAGTAAAAGCCAATGGCCAGGGCCACCATAATCAAACTCATTACTCCAGCTTGTTTTAAACTTACTACATGCTCTTTCCTGCTAAAAAGACCAAGGTCTAAAGCAAGAACAAGTACAATAAATAGTAGAAAACCTAAGCTAAAAAGTAATTCGTTACCCATTATTTTTTACGTTCAGTGGTGTACAATACAAGCTGTTCTAAACCAGTGCGTGCCTCGCCTGCTTCAAAACTGTGCAAAATATCAAATGCATCTTTCTGGTATTCCAGCATTTTTTGATTGGCATAAAATACACCTTCATTAGCATTTACAAAATCAATAATCTGTTGAATTTTAACCGGGTCATCCTGATGGTTTTTCACCAGGTTGATGATCCGTTTCCGTTCTGTTTTATCAGATTTGTTTAATGCATATATTAAAGGCAATGTTACTTTTTTTTCT
>Ga0308165_1004690_pt1 | contig 13270 bp, 12 predicted proteins | sample PhyWR2_FD_201032 | JGI IMG/M metagenome (GOLD analysis project Ga0308165, IMG submission 201032) | Phyllosphere microbial communities from UC Gill Tract Community Farm, Albany, California, United States - DLSLW.R2 | ecosystem: Host-associated > Plants > Phyllosphere > Unclassified | place: USA...
AAGCACAGCAAGTGTACAATGGCGTCAGTTTTTTACCGACCCAAATCTGGTAAATCTGATTGATACTGCACTTAAAAATAACCAGGAACTGAATATTACGCTTCAGGATATCGAGATTGCTAAAAATGAAATCAAAGCTAAAAAAGGAGAACTATTGCCAAGCGTATCGTATGGTGTTGGCGCTGGATTAGATAAGGTTGGCCGTTACACCAGTTCTGGTGCCGGCGATGCTTCTACAGAAATTACGCCTGGTAAAGAAGTGCCTGAGGTATTGCCTGATTATCATTTCGGTTTACAGGCCAATTGGGAAGCTGATATTTGGCATAAATTACGCAATGCGAAAAAAGGTGCTGTAAGCCACTATTTAGCAACAGTTGAAGGTAAAAATTTCGTGATTACGAATTTAATCGCTGAGGTGGCCAATTCATATTATGAGTTGCTAGCTGCTGACAATCAGTTGGAGACTGTAAAAAAGAACATTGAGCTACAAAAAAATGCCTTAGAACTGATGAAGATTCAAAAGCAGGCGAGTAGGGTTAATGAACTTGCTGTTCGCAAATTTGAGGCTGAGGTATTAAGCTCGAAAAGTTTAGAATTCGATATTCAACAGAACATTACCGAAACGGAGAACAAAATTAATTTCTTGTTAGGCCGTTTTCCTCAACCAATTATCAGGGATAAATCTAATTTCACCGATTTGGTGCCGCCAACCGTACAAACAGGTTTACCATCACAGTTATTGGCCAATCGCCCGGATATTAAACAGGCAGAACTCGAATTGGCGGCGGCTAAATTAGATGTGAAAGTAGCTAAGGCACAGTTTTATCCATCATTGGGTATTTCGGCTGCAATTGGTTACCAGGCTTTTAATCCTTCTTATTTATTGAGAACACCAGAATCTTTAATTTATTCGTTGGCAGGAGATTTAGCCGGACCGCTCATCAACAGAAATGCCATTAAAGCAGAATATTCAACGGCAAATGCAAAACAGTTACAGGCCGTATTCGAATACGAAAAAAGCATTTTGAACGGTTACATTGAAGTAGCCAATCAAATGTCTAAAATTAATAACCTGCAAAAAAGCTACGACCTGAAATCGAAACAGGTGCTTGCACTTACCCAATCGATTGATATTTCTAACGATTTATTTAAATCGGCAAGGGCAGACTATTTTGAGGTATTGATGACTCAACGGGACGCTTTACAATCAAAATTGGAGCTTATCGAAACTAAAAAACAGCAGCTAAATGCAGTAGTAGACATCTATCACGCTTTAGGTGGAGGGTGGAACTAAAGTTAGTTATAATTGCATATTCGTAATATCCTTATATTTATTAAGGCTGCTCTATTGGGCAGCCTTTTTTTATGCATTATTTATTTATGCAGCTAACGCTCGTTTCTAACTAATGTTGAATAATTAATCTTTTATAACGATAATATCGTTTGTCTATTTATGCGCTCGTTTTGTAAATTAAGAAAACTAATCTGCTCCAATCGGGGGCAGCTTTTTTTGCTTTGTTCATTTATTTATCATAAAATTTATTTTGCAAACAATGGCATTCGCTAAGGGTTAACTTATTGTACAGATTAATCATCATATCTAAAAATAAAAATGGGAAACAAAACATTTAAATTTGGCAACCTGGAAGTTAACCGTTTAGGTTATGGCGCAATGCAATTAACTGGTAATGGTGTTTTTGGCGAAGTAGAAGATCGTGAAAATGCGATAACAGTTTTAAGAGAGGCCGTTGCAAATGGCGTTAATTTTATTGATACGGCCGAAGCTTATGGACCAAAATTTAACGAATCGCTTATTGCCGATGCGTTATCGCCTTTTCAAAAAGATCTTTTTATTGCCACCAAAGGCGGTTTCGAACGCCCAGGTCCGAACAATTGGGTTCCGAACGGTAATCCTGAAAAAATCAGGCAAGATATTGAAGGAAGTTTACAACGTTTAAAAGTAGACTCGATTGATTTGTGGCAGCTGCACCGCATTGATCCTAAGGTAAACGTAGCCGAAACACTCGCTCCGGTGGTTGAAGCTGTAAAAGAAGGAAAAATCAAATACGTGGGTTTATCTGAAGTAACCATCGAACAGATTAAACAGGTACAGGATATTCTGCCAATCGTTTCAGTTCAGAATTTATATAATCTGGCCAACAGACAATGGGAGAGTGTGCTTGATTTTACCGCAGAACAAGGTTTAGCTTTTATTCCTTGGTTTCCATTGGCTTCTGGTCCTCATAAACTGGAAGATAAGATTAAAGCGATTGCCGAAAAACATAAGGCTACAACAGCGCAGATTGCCCTTGCCTGGTTATTAAAAAGATCATCAAATATTCTTTTAATTCCAGGCACAAAATCAGTAGAACATTTAAAAGAGAATTTAAAAGCTATTGAGATCGATTTAACAGATGAAGAATTTGACAGTTTAGCACAATAGCTTGTTTTTAACCACGGATGGACACAGATAAGCAGAGATGTTTGCTTGTGTCCATTTTTTATTGTTTTAGCGTTTCCTATCAACTTTTTTATCCAATTATTTTGCCAAGGAAACACAGCCTCAAAATTCAGTTTATCGCGCTCAAGGTTATTAAATAAAGATTGCGAACTTTTCACAGTCATTTGCGCCTCTTCCAGGATCAGTTGTGTATCTGCCAGCATTTAACAACTAAAAAATGTATTAAAAAAAATATAAAAATTATTCCTTTATAAGTTTGATATTTAAACATGAAAAAAGTCTTCCTATTTACTGCTATTTTATTTTCTATCATTTTTCAAAAAACCATGGCGCAAAGTAAACCCGAAAATGTACCTGCTGTTTTAAACCATATTGCCGTTTATGTGACAGACCTAAAAACATCAACAACTTTTTACGAAAGTGTTTTTAACCTTAAAACAATTCCAGAACCTTTTAAAGATAACCGCCATACTTGGTTTACTTTAGGCCCCGCAGGACAATTGCATTTAATACAGGGCGCAAAAGGCAATGAGGTTTTCGATAAAAACGGACATTTGTGTTTTAGTGTTCCCTCCGTTGATGAATTTGTAAAGAAACTCAATGCCAAAAATGTCAGTTTTGAAGATTGGGCAGGGAAAGAAAAAGGAATTACATTAAGGGTAGACGGCGTAAAACAAATTTATTTCAAAGACCCAGATGGGCATTGGCTCGAAGTAAATGATGCAAAGTAAATTTTTTACTACGTGTTAACTTTGTTTTCTCCCAGCCCTTATATTTAGATCTGATCCGCTTAGCTTATGAAACTTAAATCCCTAAAGTATTTTTTTGTCGTTTTTTTAATTGTTGGTTCAATTTCGCGTTCAAATGCACAGAACGAAAAAGCTGAAGCTGATTTTAAAGCCGTAATGGAAAAATATAGTGCCGTAGGTGCCTCGGTTGCTGTAGTTAAAGAAGGTAAGATTATTTATACCCATTCGTTCGGCCTTAAGGATTTAGAAAACAAAAAGCCTTTAAGTGATCAGGATATTTTCAGAATTGCATCAATCTCTAAATCCTTTTCGGCTACATCGATTATGCAGCTTGTAGAAGCAGGTAAAATTAGCTTGGATGATGATTTTGGAGATCTGGTCGGTTTTAAAATCCGCAATCCAAAATTTCCAGATCAGAAGATTACCTTAAAAATGGCTTTGTCGCATACTTCAAGTTTGAATGATTCTCAAGGGTATTTAAATCTGGATGTAATCAATCCCGATAAAAACCCAAATTGGGCCAAATGTTATAATGATTATGCACCAGGTACTAAATTTGATTATTGCAATCTTAATTTCAATCTTATCGGAACCATAATCGAAAAGAAATCTGGAGAACGTTTCGATAACTATGTGAAAAATCACGTTATAAAACCATTAGGACTTTACGCAGGTTATTGCGTTGATTCGTTGGATAGTACCCGTTTTGTCAATCTGTACGAATATCACCCAGATACCAAAATATACACGCCATCACCAACAGCATACACACCTAGAAGAACAGAAATTGCAAATTATGTTATGGGTTATACAACACCTATATTTTCGCCAACCGGAGGGATGAAAATCTCAGCAACTGATTTAGCCAAATATATGATTATGCACATGAATTATGGTACAGCTAATGGTGTTAAGATCATGAGTAAAAAGAGTGCGAAAAAAATGCAAATAGCACTCAGTCCTGACGAAGGTTATGGTTTTGCCATCAGAACCGCCGATAGTTTAATTCCGGGGGTTAAACTAAAAGGGCATACTGGCTCGGCTTACGGCTTGTATAGTACAATGTTTTTCAATCCTAAAGAAAAATTTGGATTCATCATCATTGCCAATGGTATAAATGCAACCTACACTGATGGCTTTCCCGATTTTAGTCGTGCAGCCATTAATAGCTTATATCAAAATTATATTAAATAATCTGCTATAATAAATTTGACAGACCATTTTTGTGGTAAAAAGCCGTAAGGATTTTAATACCCACTTTTGGGCTCCTAATATTTTTACCCTTTTCTTTTTGGTCAAATGTATTTTTAACAGGAGGTAGGTCGATCAAATGCGCACAATCGATAATTGCTTTTGCGTTAAACCTTACCTCGTTTTGATCTTCATTTATTTCTAAGCTCATAGGTAGTATTATTGATTAATAAAACGCTGATAGGTACTGCCAGATTTAACTTTTTCCATCATTAAATATTCTTTTAAAATAGAAAACTCCATGCTCTGGATCGCTTTAACAACTGATTTCAATTTATCACCCGTTACGCCTAATCTGGCAGCCCAATAATTGCGGTCTTGTTCGTCAGCAATTTCAATAAACTCTTTCCTGGCATTCATCGAATTAATTTGATATTCCATCTTTTACGAATTTTTGGTTAGTAATATTCTAGAAACAACGATAATTATAATTTGGTTTTGCGATTTTGTCAGCGCATTCTAAAATAATATGTGTTATAAAAGTTGTTAATTTAAAATTATTTGAATTTGAACTATATAGTCGATCAGAACAGATGAAATGTAGATGTAAAAATCGATTTAGTGGAGTTTTTTTTAAGCTGTTCAATTAGTTTAAAAAAGAGTAACATTTTCCTTACAAAACATTAGGATTTGTAAAAAAGCATATTTATTATTGTAGTGTAATATAATTTTTACAAATGATAAATCATTTTCTATCCCAACCTGATGATGCTTTGTCGCGTCGAAAATTCTATCAGGATAATCGTTTTGTATTATTCATTTGGGTATTAATTACTCTCTCTTTTGTGATTGATTCGTGGGCCACCCATCGATATAACAATTACCTCATTTTTGAGAACACTTTCCGAAATCTTTTGCATGAAAGATCGTTTTATGGGTTTTATCCTGCTATACACGAAGATGCGAACCACTATGGTCCCATTTTTAGTGTGTTAATAGCGCCGTTTGCCTTAATGCACAACTGGATCGGTTTATTGTTCTGGAACCTGTTTAATTGTTTTTTGCTATTTACAGCGATTCAGACTTTGCCTTTAAGTGAAGATAAAAAAGTGATGATTGGTTATATTGCTATACCATGTTTAATCGAATCAATGCTTAACCAACAGTTTAATGCCAGTGCTGGCGCATTGATGATCCTCAGTTATACACAGCTTAATAAAGATAAAGGAATATGGGCGGCATTTTGTATCGTACTGGGTACTTTTATTAAACTTTACGGTATTGTGGGTTTGGTATTTTTCTTTTTTGCCAAGAAAAAACCTGCATTTATATTATGGCTCCTTATATGGTCACTTGTTATTTTTGTTTTACCGATGTTATTTGCCTCTCCAGCTTTTATTGCGCACAGTTATATTGATTGGAAAAACTCTTTAGTAGGGAAAAACATGTATAATGTTACAGGGATTGGGATAGATATTTCAATTATGGGGTTTTTTAGACAATTATTTAATGCTCCAAAAATGCCCAATTTACTTTTTATAGGTATTGGTGCATTGCTTTTTATGCTGCCTTTTATACATGTTTCTTACTTTTCTAAACGTAAGTTTCAATTGATGGTATTATCTTCGGTACTGCTATTCCCTGTGCTTTTCAGTACAGGGGCAGAAGATTGCACCTTCATCATTTCTATTACTGGCGTAGGGATTTGGTTCGTAAATGAAGATAATAAATCATTAAAAAATGTCTTGCTACCAATCTTACTTTTTACCGCCTGCAATTTCCCCTTATTGCTTTTTCCAACCTTTGCTAAATCACACCGCCTATCGTTATCCATTCTTAGTTTTCCTTATTTTTTGGTTTGGCTAAGAATAATTTATAACTCAACAAAAAATAGGTTCGCCTATGCAGAAGAAACTGAACCAGAAATTGCGTCTGTGCTAATAGATTAAGTTTAATTTTATTTTTTTTTAAGGTTTTGATATCCGTTTGTATAAATGGCTGTTAAAACCTTTTTTGTTATTAAGCTGTTTTATAGCTGTCTAATCAAAAATATTATGGATGATAAACAAAAAAAAGATAGTGCTGATCGGGCTAGGATCAACATTAACGAAGGTTATGAGCTAGATTATTGGTCGAATAAATTTGGTGTAAGCAAAGATAAATTGAAAGCAGTTGTTCAAACAGTGGGTACTTCTGCCAGTGCAGTTGAAGATTATTTAAAAAAGTAAAACGTAGTTATGAGTCTGGAAAAATATGTTGCCAAGCGCGATTTCTCTAAAACTGCCGAACCTAAGTCGGGTAAGAGCAGTGATCGAAATAAGTTACATTTTGTGATCCAAAAACATGATGCATCTCGTTTGCACTATGATTTCAGACTCGAAATGGAAGGTGTACTTAAAAGTTGGGCGGTGCCTAAAGGGCCATCAACTGATCCGAAAACCAAGCGTTTAGCCATGATGGTGGAAGACCATCCTTACGATTATAAAGATTTTGAAGGCATTATTCCCCAGGGTGAATATGGTGGCGGTACCGTTATCGTATGGGATGAAGGAACATATGAGCCGATTGAAGATATTAAAGGTAAAAAAGCACAAGAAAAGCATCTTTTGGGCCAGTTAAAAGATGGTTCTTTAAAAATAAAATTAAATGGAGAGAAACTACATGGCGAATTTGCACTTGTTAAAACACATGGCATGGGCGAAAACGGCTGGTTGCTGATAAAACATAAAGATGGATATGCCTCAACAAAAGATATAACCAAAGCAGATAAATCTGTTCTTTCTGGAAAAACAATCGAAAAGATGGAAACAACATCAGATAAGGTATGGAAAGAAGGAAAAGAGCAGAAAATGAAACCTGAAAAAAAAAAGACAAAGCCAAGTAGCACTAAAGAAACAGAGCAGGTAGGTGAGGAGACTACTGTTAATGTAAAAGCCATACTTAAAGAAGCACAGAAAGCGGCAATTCCAAAAAACATCAAACCGATGTTGGCTACCTTAGTTGATGAACCTTTTGACGATCCAAATTGGCAATATGAGGTGAAATGGGATGGTTATCGTGCTCTGGCATTTATCAATAAAGGAAAAGTAGAACTCTTTTCGAGAAACAATAAATCATTTAACGAAAAATTTTATCCAATCTACGATCTGCTTAAAGATTGGAAAATAAATGCCGTTTTAGATGGTGAAATTTTAGTGTTAAATGATAAAGGTATATCTAATTTTGGTTCGTTGCAGAACTGGAGAAGTGAGGCTGACGGCGAATTGGTATTTTATGTATTCGATATTCTATGGTATGAAGGCAAAAACTTAATGGAACTTCCGCTTTACCAACGCCAGGCCGTATTGAATGAGGTATTACCAACCAACGATGATCGTGTGCGGTTAGGGAAGGTGTTTAAAGCCAGTGGTGTAGATTTTTTTAACGCCGCTGAAAGAATGGGTCTAGAAGGCATTATCGCCAAAAAAGTAGACAGTACCTATGCTCCTGACCGCCGATCTAAAGAGTGGCTTAAAATTAAGGTGCATAAACGGCAGGAAGTAGTTATTGCTGGTTTTACCAAAAATGCTGATACTTCTAAATCATTTAGCTCTTTATTGTTAGGCGTATATGAAAAAGCGAAACTGCAATATGTAGGTAAGGTGGGCACAGGTTTTTCTGATAAATTGCAGAAAACAATGATGGAGCAGTTTAAACCGCTTATTGTTGATAAAAGCCCTTTCGAGAGTATTCCAGATGTAAATAAGCCATCACGTTTCAGACCAAATCCACCAAAGGCAAAAGCAACATGGCTAAAGCCCGAATTGGTTTGCGAGGTGGCTTTTACCGAAGTAACAGATGATGGCGTCTTTCGTCATCCTTCATTTCAGGGAATGCGCGAAGATAAAAAAGCCAAAGATGTAATCCGGGAGGAGGAAACGCCGGTAGAAAAAATTATAGTTGAGGATAAAAAGGAAGATCAACATGCAAAAGCGCTAAAACCACCAAAAGGTAAGGAACCTAAAACATTGTTGAATCCGAAAGACGAAACCCAGGTAAGGAAAATTAAAGGCCACGAACTTAAGTTTACTAATCTGAGCAAAGTATACTGGCCGGAAGATAAGGTAACCAAAAGAGATATGTTTAATTACTATTATCAGGTTGCCGAATATATATTACCTTATTTAAAAGATCGGCCACAATCGCTAAACCGTTTTCCGGGTGGAATACATGGTCCGAGTTTTTATCAAAAAGATGTTAAAGGAAAAGCACCAGATTGGGCAACAACTTTTCCTTACGAAAACGGAGAAGGCGAAAAAAAAGAATACCTGGTTGGTACTGATGAAGCCTCATTATTGTGGATGGCCAGTTTAGGATGTATCGAGATGAATCCTTGGTTTAGCCGTGTGCAAAATCCCGACAATCCGGATTATTGTGTGATCGATCTTGACCCTGATAAACACACTTTTGATCAGGTGGTAGAAGCTGCGCTTGAAACCAAAAAAGTATTGGATGCATTAGAGGTGCCAAGTTTTTGTAAAACATCGGGTTCAACAGGGATGCACATTTATATTCCCTTAAATGCAAAGTATAGTTATGATCAAAGCCAGATGTTTGCCAAGATTGTTGTTAACCTGGTGCATGACCTAATTCCCGATTATACCTCGCTTGAGCGGATGGTAGCAGCTAGAAAAGGTAAAATGTATTTAGATTTTTTACAAAACAGGCCAGGGGCAACCATTGCCGGACCATACTCTTTAAGGCCAAAAGTTGGGGCTACGGTATCAATGCCTTTGCATTGGGATGAGGTTAAACCAGGCTTAAAAATGAAGGATTTTAATATTTTTAATGCCATCGAACGCTTAAAGATTGAAGGTGACCTGTTTAAAGGGGTATTGGGAAAAGGAATTGACCTGAAAAAAGCAATTAATAAAGCAAAAAGTGTTTTTGGATAAAACTTACGATCTTTTAAGGCTTTCATTATATTTGGAAAAAATTAAAAAATGATCGCACACCACGTTTTATTCTGGCTTAAAGCCGATACCACCGATGAGCAAAAAGTTGCTTTCCGCAATAGCTTACAAACATTAGAAAACATTGAAGTTGTTAAAACTTTTCATATTGGTATACCTGCACCTATTGAGCGTGCAGTTGTAGATACTACTTACACCTTTAGCTTGCTTTTATTATTTGAAGATCTGGCTGCGCATGATGTTTATCAAGTACACCCTTTGCATAAAGCTTTCTTGGATGAATTTAAAGTTTACTTCGAAAAAGTTATCATTTACGACGCCGCATAAAGAAAATGCCTCCGAAGGAAGAAATCGGGGGCATTTTGGTTAGAATATTTTTATCGATAAATCAACTCTATTATTTGGAATTATTCTAAATAATGTGATATTTGTTGAATCTATCGATTAAAATAATTTTATAGTCATGTGTAAAACAACTGTTCTCGCTCAAAATAAAAATATTACCATTGCCCAGTGCAACAATTGTAAAGTTTTAAATATATGGCGATCTGGCGTGCTGATGAATTTTTCTTTCGATCAGTTTGATGCTTTTTATATAGCTACGAAAAAACTTGATTTCGATGATTATCTCGAAAATAGACCAGATGGAAAACAGGTTGTAATATTATCTACACCTTTCCCTGACATTAGTTTGGTATTTACCAGAGAAGAATGGTATGAGTTTTTTATAAAGATAGACGAAGCGTTGTACATGAAACGAGTATATGAGATTGTGTATTGCTGATTAAAACTACTATTTTGTATTTTCGATACTTATTATTTGGTAATTTGTGATACTACAAATCCAAAACGTTTTTGATTGCGTAAATATTGAAAACCGCAATCTCATGGAAAAAAACGCTACATTAATTAAAAGGGCATCTATTAATGTAAATCTCTTAGATAGCATTAAAATAGGCGATTTATTAGCTGATGAATATGGTAAATCAGGTAAAGTTTGTGAAATCGAGAAAATAAACCGTCATGGCGAATTCCATTATTATTTTAAATTACTCAAATCAGGTACCATTCTGATTATCCTTTAATTCTTTTCTTAGCTTAACAAATTGATTATATTAGCGTTATGAGAAATTATCTTATAGCTATGGGCTTTGCCTTGCTGATCAATCATGCTGTTTTAGCCCAAGCAATCAAAGGGAATTATGCGATAAAAAATGTACAAACTAGAATGTTGTTGCGGGTTAAAGATGCCAACAACAAAAATGGGACACCTTTAGTAGCCTACGATCCGCAGAATTGGAAATGTATGACCTGGAATTTTATCGCAGTAGAAGGGAATACTTATCAGTTAAAGAATCTTTTTACGGGGAAAACTTTTCAACCCAAAGAGTCTGATATTGCCTTGGAAGAACAACCATTAACTTTAGGCAGCAACAATCAGCAGTATGAATTTGAATCTGCAGGAAAAGATATTTATTTCATTAAACTCAAAGGCACAGATCTTTACATCACGCCTGAAGATAAAAAGGGCAGAAGCAATTCTGCCATCATCTTGGCAAAAAAGACACAGACCAAAGATCAACAATGGTCTATATACGAACAATCGCCGACCATGTAAAAGCAAAAAAGCTCCAGATACGATAAATCTGGAGCTTTTTATTTAATCCTTATGTTTAGAATTTATACGATAAAGTGGTCATAAACTGTCGTGGTGGAATTGGATTCACGCTATAGTTTTCATGCACAAAATAGTTTAACTCATTGGTAATGTTCGAAATTTTAGCCAATAATGAAAGTTTTTTCCAGTTGTAACCAGCTGATAAATCGAAAGTAGTAAACGCGCTTAGCGGAATTAATCTGCTATATGCTTGTATCTTGGTATCATTATATCCTCCATTACGTGCACCCGTATAATAAGCTGAAGCCCCAAGTTTTAATCCTTTCACACTTCCTTCCTGAAAAGTATAAAACAGGGTTCCGTTGGCTGTGTTTTTGGTAGAACCTACCAATCTTTGGCCTTCTATTACACCGCCTAAGGTAACTGTCCTTTTGCCATTTGGATCTGTACTTGTTGGTGCAGGTATTGTGAAAACTGTTTTATCGCGTGTTTCCGTGTAGCGGATAAAGTTATAACTGTAACCTGCAATAAAGTTTAATCCCTTAACAATTGTACCAGTAATATCTAGTTCCAAGCCATCACTTAACGATTTTCCATTGAGTTCCTTAATATTTGCGTCACCATTTGGTGCTCCCTGAGCATTAATTAAGGCTTGTTGTGCAAACTTATCATTCGCAATTCTATACCAGGTTAAATTAACAGATAACCTGCCTTTAAATAAGTCATTTTTAACACCTGCTTCATATTGCTGTAAAGTTGAAGGATCTAAAGGGGCGAAATTAATGTCAGTTCCCGTATTTTGGACGAAATTACTCGAATAACTGGCATAAACCGATGTTGTTTTTAACGGCTGGTAGATTAATCCAAATTTTGGCGTAAAAGCGCTTTCTACTTTCGATTTATCTAAATTGTTTACACTTAAAGATTGTGCACCTGTTGCTAGGGTTGTTGTAACTGTTCTGGGTGTTTTTTGAAAAGTATAACGTACACCGGCAAGTACTTTAAATTTGTCGGTAATCGAAACCAGATCCTGTACAAAAGTACCCATGCGGTATAATGGTGCGAAAACTTCTGAAACTACATTTACATTTGGTTCGATACCCGAACCGTAATAAGATGAAGGATCGAGTAGGTTTACATTTCCATAGTTGAACATGGTTAGGTTATTGTTGAATGTAAAACCTCCACTTGTAGTACGCGATTGATCAGCATCAGCTCCAACCAATAACGTGTGGGTAATACTTCCCGTTTTAAAATAACCGTTTAAGTTAATCTGCTCATTGTAGGTAAACTCTTTGGTTTTAGATCGAGTAACATTACGGGCAGCTATGCCGTATGGAAGTGGGTTAGTAGCTACTTTAGTATCCGCAAATGGACGTTCAGCACTAAAATAGTTACGGTTATAAGATTGTAAATTTGCCAATACGTTTAATTTCCAATTGTCATTAAATTTATGGTTGATGTTTAATTGAGAAGTAACCGTATTTGTTTTGTTATAGGCCCATGGAGCATTTACATAAGCTTTACGGCCTATATCGGCAATCTGATTTTCAATTGTTCCAATACCAAAATCTGGCGTCATATTGCTCTTCAAATAATCTCCCTGCAATAAGATGTCTGTTTTCTCACTAATTTTGTAGAGCAAAGATGGATTTACATAAACCCTATTTGAAGTTACACTGTTTCTAAAACTAGCAGCATCTTCGTAAGTACCAATTAAACGGAAAGCCAAATTCTTTGTAATCGGGCCATAAATGTCACCAGTTGGTTTGTACATATCGTAGCTGCCCACACGCATCGAAACTTCGCCACCATATTCGAATTTAGGCTTTTTGGTTACCAAATTCACTACAGCTCCACCACTTACACCACCATAAAGCAATGCTGCGCTTCCTTTCAATACCTCTACAGATTCTAAAGTACTTGTTTCTGGCATACCACCACTGGTAGCACGCGATCCATTTTTGAAAACATTGTTTGCACCCAGGCTATAGCCACGTGCAAAAAAAGTTTCGCCGCTTACCGAACCACGGTTTTCGCCAAAAGCAACACCATTTACATTTTTAAGCACATCACTTAAGCGGTTAGCTTGTATATCGGTAATTACCTGGTTACCGATAATTTGAACGGCTTGTGGAAGATCCATTGGTGCAATTGCAATTTTACCTAAATTAACAGGTTTCCTATTTGGCGTTTTATAACCATTAATCGCTACTTCATTCAATTGCGAAGAGGATTCTGCAATGGTAAAATCAGCATTGGTATTTTGACCAGCAACAATAGTTACAGATTTTTCCTG
>Ga0308165_1004693_pt1 | contig 13262 bp, 16 predicted proteins | sample PhyWR2_FD_201032 | JGI IMG/M metagenome (GOLD analysis project Ga0308165, IMG submission 201032) | Phyllosphere microbial communities from UC Gill Tract Community Farm, Albany, California, United States - DLSLW.R2 | ecosystem: Host-associated > Plants > Phyllosphere > Unclassified | place: USA...
ACATTAGTTAATAAACTAAATAATACAGGTACATACCTGTCTCAGCAGTTCACTGCTTTATCTTCGTAATAAGGAATTAGCATGTACAGCCGTACGGGCATTAATGCTTATGCAAATATTGAAGTGGAGAGCGCAGTGTTAAGCGCCTCCCCATATCAACTGGTAAACATGCTTTTCGATGGCGCCTTAAGTGCTTTGAAAAGAGCACAAATCCTTATGGATCAAGGTGATACAACAGGAAAGGGACAGGCAATATCGAAAGCAATAAACATTATATCTAATGGTTTGCAGTCTGGCCTCGATTACAACGCAAACAAAGAGTTATGTACCAATTTAGATAATCTTTATGATTATATGACTCGTCGTCTGTTGCAGGATAATTTACATAACGACTCTGCTGCATTAGTTGAAGTGCATTCTCTACTCAATAACATTTCAGATGCATGGAAAGAGATTGCACTGCACTCTACAAAAGCGAATCAGGAAACATACTAATGAGCGCAACCTCTTCATCCTTACAACAGTGGTTATTACTTCGTGCTGTTAGTCAACGTATGTTGATGTTGGCAACTGAAAATAAATGGGATGAACTGGTTGAAGGAGAAATCGAGTATGTTCAGCTGGTAGAATCCCTCGCACAGCATACAATTACTGTAGAAGATGCTTGTGCAAATCAGATCAAAGAGATACTGAACATCGTTATCAATAATGAAAATGAAGTGAAGCGATTACTTAACATCCGCATGGAAGAGTTAAAGACCCTTATTAAGAGTGGAGTTCAACAAAATAGTATTACCTCTGCTTACGGAAATTTGTCGGGTGTCCTTTTAATACCTGACGCTCCCGCCGCTTCGCAATAAATTCCAGCAATATGACAAGAATCTTCCATACTCCAGAAGTCCGCCATTATGGCTTCTGGAGCACGGAAGATGAAAAACCCCACCCTCTTGCAGTTCTTCCATTGGTATTACCCTGACGGCAGTCAGCTCTGGCCGGAAGTGGCCGAGCGCGCCGACGGTTTAAACGACATCGGCATCAACATGGTCTGGCTTCCCCCGGCGTATAAAGGGGCTTCTGGCGGTTATTCGGTTGGCTACGACTCCTACGACCTGTTCGATCTTGGCGAGTTCGATCAAAAAGGCTCCATCCCCACTAAATACGGTGACAAGACCCAGCTGCTCGCCGCTATCGACGCGCTGAAACGCAACGATATCGCGGTGCTGATGGACGTAGTGGTAAACCACAAAATGGGCGCCGACGAGAAAGAGCAGATCCGCGTTCAGCGCGTCAATGCGGACGATCGTACCCAGATCGACGAAGACGTTATCGAGTGTGAAGCCTGGACCCGCTACACCTTCCCGGTCCGGGACGGTGAGTACTCGCAGTTTATCTGGGATTACAAATGCTTCAGCGGCATCGACCATATCGAAAACCCCGATGAAGACAGCATCTTCAAGATCGTCAATGACTACACCGGCGAAGGCTGGAACGATCAGGTCGATACCGAGATGGGCAACTTTGACTACCTGATGGGCGAGAACATCGACTTTCGCAATCACGCCGTGACCGAGGAGATCAAATACTGGGCGCGCTGGGTGATGGAACAAACTCAGTGCGACGGTTTTCGTCTCGATGCGGTGAAGCATATTCCTGCATGGTTCTATAAAGAGTGGATTGAACACGTGCAGGAGGTCGCGCCGAAGCCGCTGTTTATCGTGGCGGAATACTGGTCGCCGGATGTCGATAAACTGCAGCAGTATATCGATCAGGTGGACGGCAAGACGATGCTGTTTGACGCCCCGCTGCACATGAAATTCCATGAGGCCTCTCTTCAGGGCCGCGACTACGACATGAGCCAGATCTTTACCGGCACGCTGGTGGAAGCCGATCCGTTCCACGCGGTGACGCTGGTGGCCAACCATGACACCCAGCCGTTACAGGCGCTGGAGGCCCCGGTAGAAGCCTGGTTTAAACCGCTGGCCTATGCGCTGATCCTGCTGCGCGAGAACGGCGTGCCGAGCGTCTTCTATCCGGATCTGTACGGTGCCAGCTACGACGATACCGGCGGTGATGGCGAGACGTACCACATCGAGATGCCGGTCATTGAACAGCTTGATCAGCTGATCCTCGCCCGTCAGCGCTTTGCCCACGGCATCCAGACCTTGTGGTTCGATCATCCTAACTGCATTGCCTTCAGCCGCAGCGGTACCGATGAGGATCCCGGCTGCGTGGTGGTGCTTTCCAACGGTGACGAAGGCGAGAAGACAATCGCGCTTGGCGAGAACTACGGCAACCGGAGCTGGAAAGATTTTCTCGGCAACCGGGAAGAAGTGGTTACGACTGATGAAAACGGCGAGGGCGTGTTCACCTGCAACGGCGGCAGCGTTAGCGTGTGGGTGATGGAGGCGGTGTTGTAACGAAGGGACAGCCGGGCGGCGCGATGCCTGCCCGGCTTTCACAAATCTTATGGCAGCTTACTGAGCAGCGGATTTTTGCTCAGGTACGCCGCACACTCAACGGTCGGACGTTCAACGCGCTGCAGGGTCATACCGTCATACTCGATGGCGCTGCCGTCACGTTCCAGCGGATAGACATCCCGCTTTTGGGTCACGTTATAAAAATCATCCGAGCGCAGCATGATTTTCCCCGGTACGGCCACCACACGCACCCATTGACGGCAATCCAGGGTATCGCCCTGCTGCGTCACTACCAGCGTGGCGATCGCTTCCGGGCTGACCATCGCGCTTTGCGGCCCTTTCGACTGCCAGTAACCTGCCAGCTCTGCCGGGACGGGATGCTTGATCACATCCTCATATTTTTCGACCTGCACACAGCCGGTTAACGCCAGCAGCCCCGCCATCATTGCTATTTTTTTCATCATTTTTCCGTCTACGGAGAAAAAAAAGAGTGTGGCATTAAAGACGTGCGCCTGCCAGCGCCTTAGGTACTAAACCTGCATGCTCATGACATCCTGATACGCCTGCATCAGTTTATTACGCACCTGAATACCCATCTGCATTGATACCGATGCTTTTTGCATATCGGTCATCACATCGTTCAGCGCGATACCCGGCTCGCCGAGGGTGAATTTCTCAGCCTGCGTGCGGGCGGCACCCTGGGTCTCGCTGATGCGGTCCAGCGCGGCGTGCAATTGACCGGCGAAACTGACGGTTGGCTGCACGTCAGCCACGTTCTGATTCCGGGCGGTCATTGCCGTTGCCTGTAGCTGGCTGATGACGCCTTCAATCCCCTGTATTGCCATGACTTTCCCCTGATGGATTTTTACGCGCTCAAGAGTATCAGTCTGTCAATGAGATAAAGGCGTTAAATAGCATGAAAAACCCAGGTTATTTGACCCATAGAAATTCCGGAATCATCAAATAATGGCAGCGCCATGATTATGGAATTTTTGTTGTGTTTGCCGACCCGGGAGTCTGTTTTGTTTCTCAACACGAATAATGTCATCCACGAAGAGCTAAGAGGTGCGCGATGAGTGCGACAGCAACAACCGGCCCTCAAACTAAATCTCTCGAATGGATGAGCCGCCTGCGCGCGAACCCTAAAGTACCGTTGATCGTGGCAGGCGCTGCCGCTATCGCCATTATTGTCGCTATGGTTTTATGGGCGAAACAGCCCGACTATCGCACGCTGTTCAGCAATCTCTCCGATCAGGATGGCGGTGCCATCGTCACCCAGCTCACCCAGATGAACGTCCCCTACCGCTTTGCGGATAACGGCGGCGCGCTGGAAGTCCCGGCCGATAAAGTTCACGAACTCCGTCTGCGTCTTGCTCAGCAAGGTCTGCCGAAAGGCGGCGCGGTCGGTTTTGAATTACTGGATCAGGAAAAATTCGGCATCAGCCAGTTCAGCGAGCAGGTTAACTACCAGCGCGCGCTGGAAGGCGAACTGGCCCGCACCATCGAAACGCTGGGGCCGTTGAAAAGCGCCCGCGTACACCTGGCGATGCCAAAACCGTCGTTGTTCGTCCGCGAACAAAAAGCCCCTTCTGCTTCCGTTACCGTCAATCTGCAGCCGGGCCGTGCGCTCGATGAAGGTCAAATCAGCGCCGTCGTGCATCTGGTCTCCAGCGCCGTGGCGGGTCTGCCGCCGGGTAACGTGACCCTGGTGGATCAGGGTGGGCATCTGCTGACCCAGTCCAATACCGCCGGTCGCGATCTGAATGACGCCCAACTGAAATACGCCACCGACGTCGAAGGCCGCGTCCAACGCCGTATCGAAGCTATTCTTGGCCCGATTGTCGGCAATAGCAATGTTCACGCTCAGGTCAACGCCCAGATTGATTTTGCTAATAAAGAGCAGACCGAAGAACAGTACAACCCGAATGGCGATCCTTCCCGGGCGGTGATGCGTTCGCGTCAGCTGAATGAAAACGAGCAGAATGGCGGCAATAACCCTGGCGGCGTGCCGGGTGCGCTCTCTAATCAGCCTGCCCCTGCCAACGCCGGCCCTATCACCACGCCGCCGCAAAATCAGCAAAACGGCCAGCAGGCAAACGCGCAACAGCAGCAGACCACCTCCACCACGGCCGCCAACAGCGGGCCGCGCACCAGCAGTCGTAACGAAACCACCAACTACGAAGTCGACCGCACCATCCGTCACACCAAAATGAACGTCGGCGACGTCGAACGTCTCTCGGTGGCGGTGGTGGTCAACTACAAAACCCTGCCGGACGGTAAGCCGCTGCCGCTGACCGCCGAGCAGATGAAGCAGATTGAAGACCTGACCCGTGAAGCCATGGGTTACTCGGAAAAACGCGGTGACACCCTCAACGTGGTGAACTCGCCGTTCAGCGCGGTTGATGATACCAGCGGTGAACTGCCGTTCTGGCAACAGCAGGCGTTTATCGATCAGCTGATCGAAGCCGGTCGCTGGCTGCTGGTGGTGATTGTCGCCTGGCTGCTGTGGCGTAAAGCGGTCCGTCCGCAGCTGGTTCGCCGCGCAGACGAAGCCAAAGCCCTGAAAGAGCAGACCATGCTGCGTCAGGAAACCCACGAAGCGGTGGAAGTCCGCCTCAGTAAAGACGAACAGACGCAGCAGCGCCGGGCAAATCAGCGCATGGGCGCTGAAGTGATGAGCCAGCGTATTCGCGAAATGTCAGATAACGATCCGCGCGTCGTGGCGCTGGTCATTCGCCAGTGGATGAGCACCGAAAATGAGTAACCTTACCGGAACAGATAAAAGCGTCATTCTGCTGATGACCATTGGCGAAGATCGGGCGGCAGAGGTGTTTAAACACCTCTCCCAGCGCGAAGTGCAGGTGCTCAGTTCAGCGATGGCCAACGTGCGGCAGATCTCCAACAAACAGCTCACCGATGTACTGGCCGAGTTTGAGCAGGAAGCGGAACAGTTCGCGGCGCTCAACGTCAACGCCAACGAATACCTGCGCTCGGTGCTGGTTAAAGCACTCGGCGAAGAGCGTGCGGCCAGCCTGCTGGAAGATATTCTCGAAACCCGCGATACCGCCAGCGGCATCGAAACGCTCAACTTTATGGAACCGCAGAGCGCTGCCGACCTGATTCGCGACGAGCATCCGCAGATCATCGCCACCATCCTGGTCCACCTCAAGCGTGGCCAGGCGGCCGATATTCTGGCGCTGTTCGACGAGCGTCTGCGTCACGACGTGATGCTGCGTATCGCCACCTTCGGCGGCGTCCAGCCAGCGGCGCTGGCGGAACTGACCGAAGTGCTGAATGGCCTGCTCGACGGTCAGAACCTCAAGCGCAGCAAAATGGGCGGCGTGAGAACCGCAGCCGAAATTATCAACCTGATGAAAACGCAGCAGGAAGAGGCAGTTATTACCGCCGTGCGCGAATTCGACGGCGAGCTGGCGCAGAAAATTATCGACGAGATGTTCCTGTTCGAAAACCTGGTCGACGTGGACGACCGCAGTATCCAGCGCCTGCTGCAGGAAGTGGACTCCGAATCGCTGCTTATCGCCCTCAAAGGTGCCGAACAGCCGTTGCGCGAGAAGTTCCTGCGCAACATGTCCCAGCGTGCGGCGGATATCCTGCGCGACGACCTGGCCAACCGTGGCCCGGTCCGTCTGTCTCAGGTGGAAAACGAACAGAAAGCGATCCTGCTTATTGTGCGTCGTCTGGCCGAAACCGGCGAGATGGTAGTCGGCAGCGGCGAGGATACCTATGTCTGATGAACTGCCGTGGAAGATCTGGACGCCACAAGATCTCGCCCCTCCCCTCGCCGAGTTTGTCCCCGCGACGGTTGCACCGACGCTGGACGGGGATGAAGAAGGCGAGCCGGAACTCAGTGAAGAGGAGCTGCGCGCCCAACAGCTGGCGCAGATCCAGCTCCAGGCCCACGAGCAGGGTTACTCGGCCGGAATGAACGAAGGCCGACAAAAAGGTCAGGAACAGGGTTATCAGGAAGGGCTGGCCCAGGGGCTTGAACAGGGACTGGCGCAGGCCCGTTCCCAGCAGGCGCCGATCCACGCCCGGATGCAGCAGCTGGTCAGCGAGTTCCAGAATACGCTTGATGCGCTGGACAGCGTGATCGCGTCGCGCCTGATGCAGATGGCGCTGGAGGCCGCGCGTCAGGTGATTGGCCACACGCCGCCTGTCGATAACTCGTCATTGATTAAACAGATTCAGGGCCTGCTGCAGCAGGAGCCACTGTTCAGCGGCAAGCCTCAGCTGCGCGTCCATCCGGACGATCTGCAGCGGGTGGAAGAGATGCTCGGCGCGACCCTCAGCCTGCACGGCTGGCGTCTGCGCGGCGATCCGACCCTGCATCACGGCGGCTGCAAAGTCTCTGCCGATGAAGGGGATCTGGATGCCAGCGTGGCGACACGCTGGCAGGAACTGTGCCGCCTGGCCGCACCGGGAGTCATCTGATGACCGCTCGCCTCACCCGCTGGCTGAACACCCTCGACAACTTTGAAACTAAGATGGCCCAGCTGCCGTCCGTGCGTCGCTACGGTCGTCTGACCCGCGCCACCGGGCTGGTGCTGGAAGCCACTGGCCTGCAGCTGCCGCTGGGTGCGACCTGCATTATCGAACGTCAGGACGGGAACGAGATCCGCGAAGTCGAGAGCGAAGTGGTCGGTTTTAACGGCCAGCGACTGTTCCTGATGCCGCTGGAAGAGGTCGAAGGCGTACTGCCGGGAGCCCGCGTGTATGCCAAAAATTTATCCGCCGACGGGCTGCACAGCGGCAAACAGCTGCCGCTCGGCCCGGCGCTGCTGGGACGAGTACTGGACGGCGGCGGAAAACCGCTGGATGGCCTGCCCTCTCCGGACACCACCGAAACCGGCGCGCTAATCACTCAGCCGTTTAACCCCCTGCAACGTACCGCGATTGAACACGTGCTTGATACCGGCGTGCGCCCGATCAACGCCCTGCTGACCGTCGGTCGCGGCCAGCGTATGGGGCTGTTTGCCGGTTCCGGCGTCGGCAAATCGGTGCTGCTCGGAATGATGGCCCGCTACACCCAGGCCGACGTCATCGTGGTAGGGCTGATTGGCGAACGTGGCCGCGAAGTTAAAGATTTTATCGAGAATATTCTTGGCACCGAGGGGCGCGCCCGTTCGGTGGTGATTGCCGCTCCGGCGGATGTCTCTCCCCTGCTGCGTATGCAGGGTGCCGCCTATGCCACGCGCATTGCGGAAGATTTTCGTGACCGGGGTCAGCACGTGCTGCTGATCATGGACTCCCTCACCCGCTATGCGATGGCGCAGCGTGAAATCGCGCTGGCAATCGGCGAGCCGCCGGCCACCAAAGGCTATCCGCCGTCGGTGTTTGCCAAACTCCCGGCGCTGGTTGAACGCGCGGGCAACGGCATCAGCGGCGGGGGCTCGATTACCGCCTTTTATACGGTGCTAACCGAAGGCGATGACCAGCAGGATCCGATTGCCGACTCGGCGCGTGCGATCCTCGACGGTCATATCGTGCTGTCGCGTCGTCTGGCCGAAGCCGGACACTATCCGGCGATTGATATTGAAGCGTCGATCAGCCGTGCCATGACATCGCTTATCACCGAGAAGCACTACGCCCGGGTGCGTAACTTCAAACAACTGCTCTCCAGCTTCCAGCGCAACCGCGATCTGGTCAGCGTCGGCGCCTATGCCAAAGGCAGCGACCCGATGCTCGACAAAGCCATCACGCTGTGGCCGCAGCTGGAAGCCTATCTGCAACAGGGTATTTTTGAAAAAGCCGACTGGGAAAGTTCGATCCAGATGCTGGAATACATTTTCCCGCAGGCGTAATCAGGGTAGAGGGCGAACGTTATGGCGCAACACGGCGCATTAGCCACGCTGAAAGATCTGGCCGAGAAAGAAGTGGACACTGCCGCCCAGCAGCTTGGCGCCATGCGTCGCGGGCATCAGCAGGCCGAAGAACAACTGAAGATGCTGATCGACTATCAGCACGAGTATCGCGCCAACCTCAACAGCGATATGACGCAGGGCATCGGCAGCCAACGCTGGATCAACTATCAGCAGTTTATCCAGACCCTGGAAAAGGCTATCGACCAGCATCGCCAGCAGCTGGATCAGTGGAATAACAAAGTCGACAGGGCGCTGAATTTCTGGCGCGAGAAGAAGCAGCGTTTACAGGCCTGGCAGACGTTACAGGATCGCCAGCTGACCGCCGCCGCCCTTGCCGAAAACCGTCTCGATCAGAAAAAAATGGATGAGTTCGCCCAGCGCGCATCAATGAGGAAACCGGAATGATCACAGTGCAACAACTGCTTTCGAGCGACACCGAGCTGGCGGGCAGTGCCCGCAGCGGGAAAGCCGCCGATGGCGCGCAGGATTTTCTCGCCCTGCTGACGGGCGCATTAACCGATGCGCCAGCCCTGGGCAAAGAGGCGGGACTGACGCTCAACGATTTGCATGCCGCCGGCGGTAAGCTGCCGAAAGTAGGCCTGACTGCAGACGCCGAAGGTAAAGAGACCGGCAAACTGGCGGAGCTGCTGGCGCGTCAGGAGATCGTGGTTGCCGACGACGGCACACCGCAGGCGACCCTCCGGGGGCTGACCAGCGGTCTGCTGACATCCGCTAAAGGCGACGTGCTGAAAACGCTGGCCCAGGCCGCGAAAGACGCCGACAGCAAAACCGATCTCAGCGACGAAGAGCTGGCCGGATTAAGCGCCTTAATGGCAATGCTGCCGCACCAGCAGATGGCGACCGCCGCCGCGCCGAAACCCGTTAACGCCGATACGCTTGCGGTCCAGACCACGCCTGCGGGCAACAGCCGCCAGCCGGGGCTGGATACCGACGCGCTGCGCAGCGCGAAAACGGTCGCTCAGGACAAAGATGCCGCGTTAGCCTCAAACACGCAGCTGACACCAACGATGGCGGCCACCGTCAGCAAACAGGACGCCGAGAGCACGCCATCGCCGAGCGGCCCAACCGCCACGATGGCCCCGATCCTCAGCAGCCATTCGTCTGCCCTGCCAACGCCCGCCGCCGCACCGGTGCTGAACGCACCGCTCGGCAGCAGCGAGTGGCAACAGACCCTCAGCCAGCACATCACGCTGTTCACCCGTCAGGGCCAGCAGAGCGCCGAGCTGCGCTTGCACCCGGAAGATCTGGGTCAGGTGCAGATCACCCTCAAGATGGACGATAACCAGGCACAGCTGCAGATGGTCTCCGGCCATAGCCACGTGCGTGCAGCGCTGGAAGCCGCTCTGCCGATGCTGCGCACCCAGCTGGCGGAAAACGGTATTCAGCTGACGCAAAGCAACATCAGCAGCGAAAACTTCAGCGGTCAGCAGCAGAACGCCTCCCAGCAGCAACAGCAGGCTTCCCGCTCCGGCAATCAGGGCGGATTTGACGAAGAGAACGATGAACTGCTGGTCACCCCGGCCTCCCTGCAGTCCGCAGCGCGTGGAAACGGTGCCGTGGATATCTTCGCGTAAACGCCAGAGGTAGCGTGATTATCCCCGTCTTTTCCACCCTTTGACGGTGACAGGACACGGGATAATCACCTCATTAGCAGTCCCGAAACAGGAAGCACGCATCAGATGACTGACTCCGCTATCACCAAAAAAAGTAAGCGTTCCATCTGGATCCCGCTGCTGGTGTTAATTACGCTCGCCGCCTGCGCTACGGCGGGCTACAGCTACTGGCGTATGAACAAAGCGCCTTCTGCCGAAGCCAAAGTCGAGCCACCACCACCCGCCGCACCGGTCTTTTTCGCGCTGGATACGTTTACCGTTAACCTGGGTGACGCGGACCGCGTACTGTACGTGGGGATTACGCTGCGTCTGAAGGACGATATCACCCGTGCGCGTCTGAGCGAGTACCTGCCGGAAGTGCGCAGCCGTCTGCTGCTGCTGTTCGCACGCCAGGATGCTTCCCAGCTCTCGACCGATGAAGGTAAGCAGAAGCTGGTAGACGCCATTAAGCAAACGCTGGCCGCCCCTCTGGTGAGTGGTCAACCTAAGCAGGAAGTCACTGACGTTCTGTATACAGCCTTTATTTTGCGGTAACGACATGGGCGACAGTATTCTTTCACAGGCGGAAATCGATGCGCTGCTCAACGGCGACAGCGATAAGAGCGATGAACCCGCACCGGGTTCGGCGGGCGAAAGCAATATTCGCCCCTACGATCCCAATACCCAGCGTCGCGTCGTCCGCGAGCGTCTGCAGGCGCTGGAGATCATCAACGAACGTTTTGCACGTCAGTTCCGTATGGGGCTGTTTAACCTGCTGCGTCGTAGTCCGGATATCACCGTCGGCGCGATCCGCATTCAGCCGTATCATGAGTTTGCCCGCAACCTGCCGGTGCCAACCAACCTTAACCTGATCCACCTGAAACCGCTGCGCGGCACCGGCCTGTTCGTGTTTTCGCCGAGCCTGGTGTTTATTGCAGTGGATAACCTGTTCGGCGGCGACGGGCGCTTCCCGACGAAAGTGGAAGGCCGCGAGTTCACCCATACCGAACAGCGCGTCATCAACAGGATGCTGAAGCTGGCGCTGGAGTCCTACAGCGACGCGTGGAAGGCGATTAACCCGCTGGAAGTGGAGTATGTGCGTTCCGAGATGCAGGTGAAGTTCACCAACATCACCACCTCGCCAAACGACATCGTGGTTAACACTCCGTTCCACGTGGAGATCGGTAACCTGACCGGTGAGTTCAACATCTGTCTGCCGTTCAGCATGATTGAACCGCTGCGTGAAGTGCTGGTGAACCCGCCGCTGGAAAACTCCCGTCATGAAGACCAGAACTGGCGTGAGAACCTGGTCCGTCAGGTGCAGCACTCTCAGCTGGAGCTGGTGGCGAATTTTGCCGACGTGCCGCTACGCCTGTCGCAGATCTTAAAATTAAAACCTGGCGATGTGCTGCCGATCGATAAACCCGATCGCATCATTGCCCATGTGGATGGCGTGCCCGTCCTGACCAGCCAGTACGGCACCGTGAACGGTCAGTACGCGCTTCGCGTTGAGCACCTGATTAACCCGATTTTGAATTCTCTGAATGAGGAACAGCCCAAATGAGTGATATGAACAATCCGTCCGATGACAACAACGGAGCACTGGACGATCTGTGGGCTGAGGCAATGAACGAACAAAAAGCACCGGCCAGCAAAAGCGTGGCCGATGCGGTGTTCCAGCAGCTGGGCGGCGGTGACGTCAGCGGCACGCTGCAGGATATCGATCTGATTATGGATATCCCGGTCAAGCTGACCGTGGAGCTGGGTCGTACCCGGATGACCATCAAAGAGCTGCTGCGCCTGACGCAGGGTTCAGTCGTGGCGCTGGATGGCCTTGCGGGTGAGCCGCTGGACATCCTGATCAACGGCTACCTGATTGCTCAGGGTGAAGTGGTGGTGGTTGCCGATAAGTACGGCGTGCGTATCACCGACATCATCACCCCATCCGAACGTATGCGTCGTCTGAGCCGTTAAGCATGACAACCCAGGCCACCGTTTCTCAACCCTCTGCGGTACCCGGTTCGCCGCTGCTGCAGGTCAGCGGTGCGCTGCTGGGGATTATTGCCTTTATTCTGATTGCCGCCTGGCTGGCAAAACGCGTTGGTCTGGCGGGAAAAACCGCCGGGGCACGCGGTCTGAAGCTGTGCGCCAGCACGTCGCTGGGGCCGCGCGAGCGAGTGGTGATTGTGGAAGTGGACGACGCCCGGCTGGTGCTGGGTGTAACGGCATCACAGATTAACCTGCTGCATACCTTGCCCCCTGCGCCCGTCGTTGACGAGGCCCGCACCGATGTTGCACCGGATTTTCAGTCGGTGATGAAGAGTTTGCTTAAGCGTTCCGGGAGATCGTGATGCGCCTTGTGTTGTCCCTTACGCTTGCAGGTCTTGCCCTGTTTGCTCCTGCCGTCTCTGCTCAACTGCCTGGCCTGATTTCCACGCCGATGGCCGGTGGCGGTCAAAGCTGGTCTCTGCCGATCCAGACGCTGGTGTTTATCACTTCGCTGACCTTTATTCCGGCGATCCTGCTGATGATGACCAGCTTCACCCGCATCATTATTGTGTTTGGTTTACTGCGTAACGCGCTGGGTACCCCGTCCGCGCCGCCTAACCAGGTGTTGCTGGGTCTGGCCCTGTTTTTGACCTTCTTTATTATGTCCCCGGTGATCGACAAAATTTATGTCGATGCCTACCAGCCGTTCAGCGAAGAGAAGATCTCGATGCAGGAAGCGCTGGAGAAAGGGGCACAGCCGCTGCGCGAATTTATGCTGCGTCAGACCCGTGAAGCGGATCTGGCCCTGTTTGCCCGCCTCGCCAATGCCGGGCCAATCCAGGGACCGGAAGCGGTGCCGATGCGTATTCTGCTGCCGGCTTACGTCACCAGCGAGCTGAAAACCGCATTCCAGATTGGCTTCACCATCTTTATTCCGTTTTTGATTATCGACCTGGTGATCGCCAGCGTCCTGATGGCGCTGGGGATGATGATGGTGCCTCCGGCAACCATTGCCCTGCCCTTTAAGCTGATGCTGTTTGTACTGGTGGATGGCTGGCAGCTGCTGGTCGGTTCGCTGGCGCAAAGTTTCTACAGTTGAGGCGCGCGCGATGACCCCTGAATCGGTAATGATGATGGGCACGGAAGCAATGAAAGTTGCGATTGCCGTTGCCGCTCCCCTGCTGCTGGTGGCGCTGGTCACCGGCCTGATTATCAGTATTCTGCAGGCCGCCACGCAGATTAACGAAATGACACTCTCGTTCATTCCGAAAATAATCGCCGTGTTTGTGGCGATCATTATCGCCGGGCCGTGGATGCTGAACCTGCTGCTGGATTACATGCGTAATCTGTTCACTAATCTG
>Ga0308165_1004696_pt1 | contig 13257 bp, 14 predicted proteins | sample PhyWR2_FD_201032 | JGI IMG/M metagenome (GOLD analysis project Ga0308165, IMG submission 201032) | Phyllosphere microbial communities from UC Gill Tract Community Farm, Albany, California, United States - DLSLW.R2 | ecosystem: Host-associated > Plants > Phyllosphere > Unclassified | place: USA...
AATTAGGCTTTTTAGCTTTAGCTTTATCTTTATCAGTTGTTGCTTGTAACTCAGAAAAAAAAGCTGAAGGTGCTGATACTACTTTAACTGATTCTTCTACTATCGTTACTGATACTACTGCAAAAGACACTACAGTTAAAGATTCTACAGTTAAAGATACAACTGTAAAAGCTACTACTACTACAACTGAAGTTAAACACTAGTCTAACTTTACCTATACAAAAAACGCCTTGAATATATTTTCAAGGCGTTTTTTATTTTTATTTTATTTTTTTTATTTTTTTGGGTTACCTTTTTCAATAACCAGTATTAACAGGTAAATTAATTAATTACTTAAAAAATACTCAAAAATGAAAAATGCATTCAAATTAGGCTTTTTAGCTTTAGCTCTATCTTTATCAGTTGTTGCTTGTAATTCAGAAAAAAAAGCAGAAGGTGCTGATACTACTTTAACTGATTCTTCAGCTATCGTAACTGACACTACTGCAAAAGATACTACAGTAAAAGATTCTACAGTAAAAGATACTTCTGTAAAAGTTACTACAGAAAAAACTGAAGTTAAACACTAGTCTAACTCACCCATAAAAAATGCCTCCCGATGTAAAATCGAGAGGCATTTTTATTTTAAAACAAAAAATGGGTTACCTTTTATCATTTTATGTATTAATGGTATATATTAACCTAAAACATATATTCAAAATGAAAAATGCATTCAAATTAGGCTTTTTAGCCCTGGCTCTATCTTTAACAGTTGCTGCTTGTGGTGGTTCAGACAAAAAAGCTGATGGCGCTGATACAACAGTTACAGATTCATCTACAATTATTACAGATACAACTAAAGTTGATACAGTTGTTAAAGATTCTACAGTAAAAGATACTTCTGTAAAAGCTACAACTGAGAAAACCGAAGTAAAACACTAGTTTAAATAGCTAATTATAATAAAAAGGTCGCGATTTCACATTGCGACCTTTTTTATTTAACAATAACGGGTTACTTTTTTAAGTTTTTTGTATAAATTAGTAAGTAATTAATTTTAGAACCACAACAAAACAAAAAAACATGAAAAATTTATTCAAATTAGGCTTTCTAGCTTTTGCTTTATCATTATCGGTAGCTGCTTGTAAATCAGAAAAAAAAGATGGCGCCACAGATTCTTCCACAGTTGATTCGACAGTTGTAGATACTACTATGAAAGATACAATGATGAAAGATAGTATGGCAAAAGACACCGCTAAAATGGACACCACTAAAAAAATGTAGTTTTAGCAATACCTAATTTAAAGGCTTTAGATTTTATCTGAAGCCTTTTTTATTTTAGCTGCATTTCTTTAAGGGATAAATCCACCAATTGTAGTAAATTTGCGGCAAAAATATAATCCGCATAATGAATTTAACATCACTACAAGCTATTTCACCTGTTGATGGTCGTTACAGAAAAACAACCGAAGGTTTAGCTGCTTACTTTTCTGAAGAAGCCTTAATCAAATATCGTGTTTTTGTAGAAATCGAATATTTTATCGCGCTTTGCGAAATCAACTTACCTGGCTTGGAAAATTTTGATCGAAATCTTTATGCTCAGTTGCGCAAAATCCACGAAAATTTCTCAGAAAGTGATGCTTTAGAAATTAAAGAAACTGAAAAAGTAACTAATCACGATGTTAAAGCTGTTGAGTATTTTATCAAAAGTAAATTCGATGCTTTATCACTTCAAAATTATAAAGAGTTTATCCATTTTGGATTAACTTCTCAGGATATCAATAATACTGCGATTCCATATTCTATTAAACTGGCCTTAAACGAAAGTTATTATCCGGCAATCGATACCCTAATTGAGAAAATAAATGCCCTGGCTTTAGAATGGAAAGATATTCCGATGTTGGCCCATACACACGGTCAGCCGGCCTCCCCTACTAAATTAGGTAAAGAATTTTTGGTTTTTGCCGAACGTTTGAGTATTCAATTAGCGGGCTTAAAAACCATTCCGAACAGTGCAAAATTTGGTGGTGCTACCGGAAACTTCAATGCACACCATATTGCTTATCCTGAACTAAACTGGATTGATTTTTCCAATCAGTTTGTAAACGAAACTTTGGGTTTAACCCGTGCACAACATACCACTCAAATTGAACATTACGATCAATTTGCGGCTCAGTGTGATGCTTTAAAACGTATCAACAACATCATTATCGATTTAGATAGAGATATCTGGACTTACATTTCGAAAAACTATTTTAAACAAAAAATTAAAGCTGGAGAAATTGGTTCATCAGCAATGCCACATAAAGTTAATCCGATCGATTTTGAAAACGCAGAGGGTAATGCAGGAATTGCAAATGCTTTATTCGAGTTTTTCGCCGCTAAATTGCCGATTTCACGTTTACAGAGAGATTTAACTGACTCTACTGTATTAAGAAATGTTGGTGTTCCTTTTGGCCATACTTTAATTGCAATTAATTCTACTTTACGTGGTTTAAATAAAATCTTATTAAATGAAGCTGCACTGCATGCCGATTTAGACGATAATTGGGCCGTTGTTGCAGAAGCAATTCAAACGGTACTAAGAAGAGAAAACTATCCAAATCCTTACGAAGCATTAAAGGAATTAACCAGAACCAATTCAAAAATCAATGCAACAAGCATTGCTGAGTTTATTGAAGGTTTGGATGTTTCGGAAGCCGTAAAAGTACAATTGAGAACGATTACCCCTTTTAATTACACTGGCGTTTTCTAGTCAAATTAAATTGACGTTAAGCAGACAGCACCACAGGGTTTTATTAGTGAGTAATTGTTAATTTTGTTTATTCAAATTGATTAAGACATGACGATTAACGTATATACAGAACAGACTCCAAATCCAGCTACCATGAAATTCATGGTTAACAAGCTGTTAATTAATGGCAGTGAAGATTTTGCGACTAAAGAAAGTGCAGAACATTCTCCATTTGCTAAAGAGTTATTCAAGTTTAACTTTGTTTCTGGTGTTTTTTTCGCCAGTAACTTTGTAACCATCACCAAAACAGAAGATGCAGAATGGGCGGATATTGAAGCCATTTTAAAAGAATTTGTTAAAGGTGCTGTAGAATCTGAATTAAAAATTAAAGAAGCAACTGCTGAAGAAGCGCCTGCTTTTGAAGGTTCGGAAACTGAAATTAAAATTCAGCAGATCCTTCACGATTATGTTCGTCCTGCTGTTGAACAGGATGGTGGTGCAATTACTTACAAATCTTTCGACGAAGGCGTGGTTACGGTAGAATTACGCGGTTCTTGCAGTGGCTGTCCATCTTCTACCATTACGCTTAAATCTGGCATTCAAAACTTATTACAGAGAATGGTACCAGAAGTTACAGAAGTAGTTTCTGAAGCGCTTTAAAATTGTGCATTTTTCATAGTATATATTAAAAAGGTCCCGATGCGAATCGGGACCTTTTTTTGTTTAACTGAATCGTCACCCTGAATTATTTCAGGGTCTTGTTTTTAAGATGCTGAAATAAATTCAGCATGACGATACTTCTACTGAAAATACTGTTTAATCGCTTCCAATAGCTCAGCAGTAAGCTTTCCGTTGGTTGCCAGGATTTCTCTTTTTTCAAAATAATCATTACCACCAGAGAAATCATAAACTTCTCCTCCGGCCTGCTGAACAATAAAGCATCCAGCTGCAAAATCCCATTGTTGTAAATTATACTCAAAAAAGGCGTCAAAACGTCCACAGGCAGTATACACCAGATCTATTGCCGCTGCCCCAATTCTGCGTACCCCATGGCTTTTCTGCATCATCTCGGTCAGTAATTTTATATACTGTGGTTGCTTATCAAACTGATAATATGGAAACCCTGTTGCCAATAAACTCGACCCAAGGTTGGGATTTACAGAAACCCTGATTTCTTTTTTATTCATAAAAGCCAAGCCACCTTTATAAGTATAAAACATCTCTCCCCTATTTAGTTCATAAACCACACCAATAACAGGCATTCCATCTTCATAAAGGGCTACGCTAATGCCATAGGTAGGAATACCATGGATAAAATTAGTTGTACCATCTAAGGGATCGATAATCCACGTATAGGTTTTACCAGTGCGGCTAATGGTTTTCTCTTCGGTAATAAATCCGGCTTCAGGAATGAGCTTTTCGAGGTTTTGAACCAGTTTCTGCTCTGCTGTTTTATCAACATAAGAAACCATATCATTCAAACCTTTGTATTCAATTTTTTGGGCATCAAATTGCATGGCTTCTTTACGGATAAAGTTTCCGGTAAGCTTTACAATAGAGATAACCTTATTGCATAATAATTCGTAATTCATAGCTATTTAACAACAATATCATGTTGTTGTTGGATTTTAAAATGAACTTATTGAGATTTTTAAGCCAGTTTATTCTTATTCCTTAACGCATAAGCACTTAGTGCAATACCGCCAACTACAAGAAAAGTAGAAATCATTTCTGCCTGTGTAAAGGATAAACCAAAAACATGGTATTTTGAATTTACACGAATTAATTCGATACAGAAACGCTCAATACCGTTTAAGATCATGTAAATACCAAACATTAAACCTGGTGCTTTTATTTTATCTCTAATGCTCCATAGAAAAGCAAAAAGGATTAAACAGATAATTACTTCGTAAATTGGTGTTGGGTATACGCCTTGTGCCAATTCATTACAAAACTTACCACTGCAGCCTGGAATCGGAATTCCCTCTCCTACCACATTATTAGGGTATTTGTAAGACCATAACCAATCTGGCAACCAAGAAAATGGCTTAGGATTATTGTTTACGATTCCCCAATCGCCATCTCCAGCTAAATGACAACCAATACGGCCTACTGCGTAAGCCAACATCATTCCGGGGCCACCTACATCAAGCATATGAAGTGGTTTGATGCCATTTCTTTTCGCAATGATCAATACCGCTGCACCACCGCAAATCAAACCTCCATAAAAGGTTAAACCACTAAAAGACAATAACCGCTCTATAGGATGCTGAACAAAATCGTCCCAATATTCTAAATTATCGAAGAATTTCGCTCCCAGAAAACCCCAGATTGCTGCCCACACAATCAGATTGCTCATGGTTTGGTATGGATGAATGGTTACCAGCGTTTCTTTTGGTTTATCCAGCTTGTGTTTATTCTTTTCGGTATAATCCCAGTAGGCAAACAAACCTGCAAAGAATAAACCTCCAATGATATTTCCTTTGGCCGACATTAAAATGCCTTGTGCATCGCTTACAAAAAGACGATAGTTTAATAATGCGTAAACCAATTTATAGCCAATAACGAAACCGAAAAGGCCATTCATGATCAGTTCTGAAGTGGTAGCCGGTTTACCAACAGTAATTGTTTTTTTAAATGGATGCAATATGCCCAGCGCTTCTTTACGCTTAAGTTCTTTGGTAAAAGCCCAATAACCAGCTACAAAGGCCAATGCTACAAAAACACCGAATGTATTAAATGGAAGCGGCAAATTAATGCCGAATAAGTATTCTAAAAAATGTGAAACGGTAGGAAACATACAAATAATTTGTTGCGAAGATAGGAAAGAAAGACCAAAGCGGAAAGACTAAAGCAGAAAGACCAAAGACTAAAGCAAAAAACGAAAAGCCGAAGTGGAAAGACTAAAGCAGAAAGACCAAAGACTAAAGCAAAAAACGAAAAGCCGAAGTGGAAAGAATAAAGCAGAAAGACTAAAGACTAAAGCAAAAAACGAAAAGCCGAAGTGGAAAGACTAAAGCAGAAAGACTAAATCAAAAAACAAAAAGTCGAAGTTTAAAGACTAAAGCAGAAGACCAAAGCTCTAAATCAGTGCGATCCTAAAATCTGTGTAATCAAACCTGAAGGGAACGATACCATTGACAGACTCTAATAAAAAGCATCGTCATTTCGACTGCAACGTAGTAGAATGGAGATATCTATCTCGAGGCAGATTTAGCTTCACTGAGCACTCCGCTCGAAATGACGGTAAATTAGGAGAGTTTTGTAGAAATAATCTATCTGCCACCAATATTGATTTTTGCAAATAAATTACACTCAAAATGAAAAATCGAAGGAATGAAAATTAGATTGAAGACTTCTAACTAAAGACTTCCGACCAAAGGCTAATGATGCGCGTAGTTAGTTTCCAATTCGGCAACTTCTACTTCACCATCGGCAGTAATTTCTAAAAGCTTAACTGCCTTTAATTCATTCACCATCACTGGGTCGTATTTGGCACGAACCTTTACATAGTTTTTAGTAAAACCGTGCATATAACCAGATTTTTGATCAGCTTCGAAAAGCACTTCACCTTCTGTACCAATTTGCGATTCGTAAAAAGCCCTGCGTTTTTTGTCAGATAAAATATGGAGCATTTTACTTCGTTCGTTACGTACACTCCCTGCAACAACACCTTTCATTTCGGCAGCAGCAGTTAATTCGCGTTCTGAATAAGTAAATACGTGTAAATAAGAAATATCAAGCTGATTTAAAAACTGATAGGTATCTAAGAAATCTTCTTTAGTTTCGCCAGGAAAACCAACAATCACATCTACACCGATACAGCAGTGCGGCATAACCTCCTTAATTTTCGCAACTCGTTCTACATATAAATCAGTGCGATAACGGCGGCGCATTAAGCCTAAAATTTTATCAGAACCTGATTGTAAAGGAATATGGAAATGTGGAACAAACTTTTTTGAGGTAGAAACAAACTGAATGATCTCATTGCTCAATAGGTTCGGTTCGATTGATGAAATACGGATTCTTTCGATTCCTTCTATTTCATCCAATGCTTTTACCAGATCAAAAAATTTATCCTCCCGCTGGCCGTTACGGATTCCGAAATCGCCAAGGTTCACCCCTGTTAATACAATTTCTTTTACACCGCTTTCAGCTATCATTTTGGCCCTGTTCACCACGTTTTCGATGGTATCGCTACGGCTTGCGCCACGTGCTAATGGAATGGTACAATAGGTACAAGGATAATCACAACCATCCTGTACTTTCAAAAAAGTACGCGTTCTATCGCCAATAGAATATGAAGCAATAAAACTATGGTTTACTTTTTCAATACTCTGCTGATGAACAACCGCTTTTGGTTGTTTGGTTAAATCGGTAATATATTCTACAATCCTGAATTTTTCAGCAGCCCCTAAAACCATATCAACTCCTTCTATTTCGGCAATTTCCTGTGGTTTTAATTGTGCATAGCAACCCACAATGGTGACAAAAGCGTTGGGAGAATATTTTAATGCCTCTTTAACAACCTTACGGCATTTTTTATCAGCATGTTCGGTAACAGAACAAGTATTGATCACATAAACATCAGCCTGATCCTGAAATTCTACCACGGCATACCCTGCATCGGTAAATAAACGACCGATGGTTGATGTTTCAGAGAAATTGAGTTTACAACCTAATGTATAAAATGCGACCTTTTTCATTGAGCCTGCAAAGATAAGAAATTTGTTCGGAGTTAGGTGTTTGCAGTGGTGTTCGAGTACAAATTACAGTGTATTAACAAAGCTGTTGGCAAATTTAAGTTTTCAGTTGACTACAAACTGTGAATTGCAAACTGAAAACTAGTTTTCCTGCCAGCGGTAGCTTTCTTGTTCGAAACCTGCTAAATCCAATATTCTGCTTACTACTGTACCTGCAACTTCTTCTATGCTTTTAGGTAAACTATAAAAAGATGGATTTGCGGGACAGATAATTCCACCTGCCTCAGTAACCGTTTTCATATTATTGATATGAATTAAGCTAAAGGGGGTATCTCTTACCACAGCAATTAACTTTCTACGCTCTTTTAATACAACGTCGGCAGCCCTGGAGATCAGATCATTCGAAATACCGTGGGCAATACGCCCTAATGTACCCATAGAACATGGTATAATGATCATGGTGTCGTATTTTGCAGAGCCTGAAGCAAAAGGAGCATTAAAATCGTTTTTATTGTAAAAAGTAAAATCCTCAAATTGGTTATAATCCTGATTACCCAGTTCAAATTGCCATACCTCTTTTGCATTATCACTCATCACAATACCAACAGCACCAATCTGGTCTTTCAATTTTAATAACTGATCGAATAAAACCTTTGCATAAATAGAACCGCTAGCACCAGTAACCGCAACAATGACTTTCTTTTTTATCATAACACAAAAATAGGTTTTCTGAAAGATACTAAATAAAAAAAGGGCCAGAACATTGTTCTGACCCTACATCTACCTATGAAAAACATACCCTCGAAAGGGTAAGAACAAATATATATAAATTTTTAAAAAAATGTAAGTGAGAAGTGTTAAATCGTATAAATGACGCATATAAATCAAAAACTAAATACAACTAACTGATTAACAAGTAAATAATTTTCAAAAAAAATAACTAAAAATCAAATTTAATGGCAAAAACAGCATATTTTACGCAACACTATCAAATAAAATGTATTATAAATCAGTCACTTTTACTAAGTAGGGCAATACATCTATAATTCTGGCGACTTATTTCAACAATTAGTTTTACAATTTTTTGATATTAACATAACAATAGATTAAAAATTTTATACCCTGTAAGTATCTGCAGATATCTCATCACGAGGACACAGCAATAGTATCTAAGGCCAATTTAGATCTAATCCTACTTAATGTTTCTAAGCGCATGCAAAGGAATGAAGCAATGTATTTTAAAGGTACCCTATTGATAAGGTCAGGATAAGATTTCACAAAACGAAGATACCGCTTTTCAGCAGAATGTAATCTAGAAATCAGTGCCCGTTCACAAGCTTGTAAATAATGGAGTTGCGTCATTTTCCTACTTACATAGTTGGCAATCTGATGATTGAGATAAAGTTGTTTAGACATACTATAAGGTACAGCAATGGCAGTTACATCCTCGATAGCCTGCACATATTCTTCGCTGGGCAATGCCTCGTCCCAAAAATTACTAATGTTGCCAACAAACTCGTTTTCTTTAGCAATCCAGGTGGTAATTTCTTTGTCATCATCTTTCATATAACCTCTGGCAACACCATTTAATAAAAGGTAGGTATACTTATCGCGGTGTAATGGAGACGAAATAAATTTGTTCTTTTTAAAATTTACCGGAAAAGTGTGGTTATTAATGATGAATTCTATTTCTGGCGTTAAATCATGAAATGATTTATAAACCCTTATTAATGGCGAATATCCATTAAAAGGTAGCCACTTATCTTCTGTATAAATGTTTTCGGGACTCATGTTCTAATCTAATGTGTAACTGCAAACAACCGCCATGTGGCGGCAAACGAAAATATTATCTACCTTTCTCTGAAACACCAAACTAAATAAAATGTTTCACCAAAACCAATTTCAGCTTTGCTTGCTAAGCAATTTTCAACAAAACACTTCCTTATAGCATGTGTTAGACGTTTTTGTAGTATAAATGTTATACAATCACTGTAAATCGGTTGGCAATTAAAGTCTTAAGAACTATATTTGATAAAGCGCCAAATAAATTTATGATCGATTTAACCTCTTCTTTTGTAAAAGCATTATTAAAACATTCTAAATCGCCCATTATTATTTTTAAAATAAAACCAGTATTGGTAGTTGTAGAACATAATGATGCTTACCGCGCATTAATAGCGCGAATTGGAGGTAATTTAGCCTTTTATGACCTCAACATCATTCCCAACTTACTTTCGGATCAGGAAAGAGAAATATTAATCAAAACGGTACACAAAGTAGGCGAACAGAAGGAAAAGGCAAGCCTGATCATTCACCCGATTTATTCTAATTCGCCAAATGTAAAGTGGGAGCTTGAATTTTCGCCCGTATTACAAAGCCACCAACCTACCGAATACATCATCTGTTCGCTGAAGGAAATCTCAGCCAATGAAAACGATATTGAACAGATCTTAATTGAACTTTCAGAAAGCGAAGCAAGATTTAGGGGCTTTTTTGAACAGGCGCCCCTCGGTATGTGCGTATTGCAGGGCAAAAATCTGGTTACCGAATATGCCAATGATAACATTTTAAAACTTTGGGATAAAACCAGAAAAGAAGTTATCGGGATACCACAAGAAGAAGCCAGAACTGAATTAGGTTTACAAAAAACGCTATTAAACCGTGTTATAGATATTTTTAGAACGGGTGAACCTCTGGTACTAAATGAACTAAAATTTTCGACACCAATTGCTGATAGCTTTTTTATTGCGATGTACCAACCTTTAAAAAATGATAAAAACGAGGTAACGCGGATTTTAGTAATTATTAAGGATATTACTGAACAGGTAAATTTCAAGAAAGAGTTACTTAAGGCTAAAGATATCCTTAAAATCGCCATGGATGCATCAGAAATGGGTTCCTGGAATATCGATATTGAAAGTAAAAAAGTACTCTTATCAGAAAGGGCACAACAGATTTATGAACTGGAAAGCAACAAGTTAGGGATTGAAGATGCTAAATCTTTGATAAGTCCGAATGATATTTCATTTCTAACGGGCAGTATCAGAAAAGCTTTGCATAACCGAAAAGCATTTAATATAGAGTACCAAATTAATTTAAATGGTATTAATGCAAAAGCAAAATGGTTAAGAACAGCTGGTAAAGCTTATTATAATGAAGAGGGCAAAGCCGTTTATATTGCCGGGGCTGTTTTGGATATTACCGAGCATAAACAAGATGAGATCAGAAAAAATGACTTTATAGGCATGGTAAGTCACGAACTTAAAACCCCCTTAACGGCGCTAAGTGCTTATGTGCAGCTTTTACAATTTAAGCTTAAAGAAACCGACAATTTATTTACCATTGAGACGCTTGATAAAATAAATGTTCAACTGAAAAGAATGTCGTTGATGATAGATGGTTTTCTTAACGTATCGCTACTAGAATCGGGCAAAATTTTATTAAATAAAACCGATTTTGACCTCGTGGAACTGATTAAAACCATTGCAGAGGAGAACAGGGTGATTTTACCAAGTCACTTTATACAGGTTATCGGCTTAGAAGAAATTATGGTAAATGCAGATCGAGAGAAGATTGGCAATGTAATTAACAACTTGATCAGTAATGCTGCTAAATACTCTAAAAAAGAATCTTTAATTGCTATAAAGTGCGAAAGAAAAAAAGGTGAGGCAATTATTAGTGTGGAAGACGAAGGGATCGGAATTAAAGAAAACGATATGCCTAAGCTTTTTGATCGTTTTTTCCGCGTAGAAAGCGTCAATACGCAAACAATCGCTGGCTTTGGGGTTGGCTTATATCTCTCTGCCGAAGTAATGGAAAGACACAAAGGGAAAATTTGGGTGGAAAGCAAATTCGGGAAAGGTTCTACTTTTTACTTTAGTTTGCCTGTAGAAGAATGATACGGCTAAGCTAAATCTTCGCCAATTCGTTTTCCAGCACTACTTTAACAGCCATCAATCCACCTCTGGTAAGTACTATTTCAAAAATTACTCTAGAATTTATACTGATATTACCAGATGTTTCACTTAGAAGAAAATGTATATCCTGGCCATTTTCATCAATAATAACTCCACAGCCATTTTCAATATCAATCTGTGTCACGTCTCCGCTCCTTTTATTACTCATAAGGATTTTTATAAAAAACTCGACAATTATAATCAAAATCCGTAGAATTAAAAATACATATATATAAAAATAAACACAACTTAAAGTGCTATTAAATCGTTTTACAACATTCAAAAATTATTTATAATGATGTTTTTCAGCGTACGCTCTTATAAATCTTTTATTAACAAATTGTTAAATTAAAGGTGCAAGAAATTCAATTTTCAAGCAGATTAAAGATAATTAATCAAAAAACACATGTATTTAATTCCAATTTGCACAAAATACACCAACAAAAATATATTTTACAAGTAACTGATTTACATATTGTTATTTGAAATAAAAAAAGTTACTTTTATAAAACAAAAACGAGCTTGTATTGTTATTTATCGAATTAATCATCCCAGTTATGAAAAATCTTAACCAAACATCGAGCATTAAAGAAGAAATCATCTTATTATCTGAAGAAACAGATAGAAATTATTGGGCAAACCGATTAGGTGTAACTACAGAAGCGCTCAAATCAGCAGTGAGAGCCACCAGATGCATTACTTTAAATCAGGTAACAGCTTATTTAAATCAGCAAAAGAAAACCATCATTATTTCTTGATCATTATTTTATAATACAAAAGATTGGTTTCCAATTTTATATAAGCATTAACCGTTGGTTGATGCTTTTGTATTTAAATGAGAATATCTAAACCTTTTAACAAAAGCCATGGTTGTTCATACAATACTTATAAAAAATAGAACTATGGCAACCACAACAAAAACAAGTACAAAGTCTCCTGCTACAAAAGCTAAGACTGCAGCAAAAACAGCTGGCGCAACTACAAAATCATCGACAAAACCTCAAAACAAAACGGGTAAAATGGAGAATTCTGAATTCCATAAATTTTTTGTAGACGAATTAAAAGATATCTACTGGGCAGAGCAACATTTGGCGAAAGCGTTACCTAAAATGAAAAAGGCAGCAACGAGTAGCGAACTGGCTGCAGCATTTGACAAGCATACTACAGAAACTGAAACCCACATTGAAACATTAGTACAGATATTCTCCTTGTTAGATGAAAAAGCAAGCGCTAAGAAATGTGACGCCATGGCTGGATTATTGGAAGAAGCTAACGGAATTATTGAAGAAACAGATAAAGGAACAATGATCCGCGATGCGGGACTAATTTTGGCCGCACAAAAAGTAGAGCATTATGAAATTGCTACATATGGTACCTTGAGGGTTTTCGCAGAAAATATGGGGCACACAGAAGTGGCTAATTTACTGGCACAAACTTTAGAAAATGAAAAGGCAACAGATGTGACCTTAACTGAAATTGCAGAAAGTTTCGTAAATCAAGAGGCGGCTTCTGAATAAAAGAGCAATTTAACCGACATAAAAAAGATTTCTAATTATCATTAGGAACCTTTTTTATGTTTCATGTAGTGCTTATTTAGGCTAAATCGGTTAATATTTTAACCTACCTATACAATAAGCCAATAGATTAACAGATTCTTTCGAAATTTTATTGGGAATGAGATTAGCTTTAATATCTGAAACAGCATTCCCAAGTTTTTCTTCCAAGAGATCGAGCATACTCATTATATTTTCCGGTGCTACCGTTAAAGATAACAGTGGATAATATTTATGCTCTAAATCTTTTTTCTGATTATTTGTAGCTAAATCCAACGTCCACTCTTCAGAAGCTGAAAAACCATATTCGTGCCTAGTATTATTCAGTTCGTAC
>Ga0308165_1004700_pt1 | contig 13239 bp, 10 predicted proteins | sample PhyWR2_FD_201032 | JGI IMG/M metagenome (GOLD analysis project Ga0308165, IMG submission 201032) | Phyllosphere microbial communities from UC Gill Tract Community Farm, Albany, California, United States - DLSLW.R2 | ecosystem: Host-associated > Plants > Phyllosphere > Unclassified | place: USA...
AACAACTGCTTACCGTTTTCTAAGGCCTCCGTCAATTCGTGCCATTGGATATTCTCACTGATTCCTTCTGCCAGATTGATCGCTGCATAGCCAATCATATTCACTGGATCTTTCGCTGAGCCAAAAGACGGCGCGTAGGTGAATTCCAGTTCAGGCAAGTCAAAGATCGTTAAGCCGCCTTTGATCGCTGTTGCCAAAATATCGATCCGTTTATCGACCCCTTTGGCACCGATGCCTTGCGCACCATAGATGTTTCCAGTGTCAGCATCAAAAATCAGCTTCAAATAAATATCCGTCGCATCAGGATAATACCCAGCATGGTCTTTGCCTGAAAGATGAACCACCTGAGGATTTAGCCCCGCCAGTTTGGCACTGCGCTCACTCAACCCAGTGGACGCTGCGGCAAGATCGAATACGCGCACGATCGCCGTCCCAATACTGCCTTTGTTTTTGCGAGTCAGTCCTCCCAATACATCAGCCACTTGCCGACCTTGGCGATTGGCTGGTGACGCCAAGGAGATCAGCGTGTCTTCGTTAGTGATTTGTTGTTTCACAACGATGGCATCTCCCACCGCGTAAATGTCTTTCTTGCTGGTTTGGTATTGCTCATCTACCAGGATACCCCCCCGGTGTCCTAATTGGATACCAGCACGTTTCGCCAAATCCGTTTCTGGTTGGACACCCACCGAAAGAATCGTGATGTCTGAAGCCAGAACCGTTCCATCCTCCAGAACGATTTCTTGCCCTGCTTTTTCAAAAGCGGTCGCTGACTGCGAGGTCAAAACATTGACCCCTTGCTTGATCAATTCATTTTTGACATACACCGCCATTTCTTCATCCAAAGGTGGCAATACGTGGGGTGCTTTTTCCACGATCGTTACTTGTAGGCCTTTTTTATGTAAATTTTCAGCGACTTCTAACCCAATAAACCCAGCGCCAATGATCGTCGCTTTTTGAGGCTTTTTGTCTTCAAGATGTGTCATGATTTGGTCTAAGTCAGGAACATTGCGCAAAGAAAAGGCGTTGGTTGCTTCTTCTAGCCCTTTGATCGCTGGTACTAGCGGTTTTGCCCCCGGTGATAAAATCAACGCATCATAAGATTCCGTGAAGACCTGTTCGCCATGTTTGACCGTGACCGTTTTCTCCTCCGGATCGATCGCCAGCACTTCATGAAGAGGCCGCACATCTAGGTTAAACCGTTTTTTTAATGCCTCAGGTGTTTGGACCAATAAGGCGTCTCGCTCTTCGATCTCACCAGAAATGGCATACGGCAGTCCACAATTCGCAAAAGAGACAAAAGGACCTTTTTCAAAAATAATGATCTCCGCTACTTCTTTAAGCCGACGTAAGCGCGTTGCTGCAGACATTCCTCCTGCTACCCCACCGACAATAACTATTTTTTCCATCGTTACTTTCCTCCTTTGGTTGTTCCCCGCCATTGATTCATGCCACCGCGAACATTGACCACATCAAACCCCTTTTTATTTAGGATTTTGGCTGCTTGTTTGCTTCGCATCCCTGATTGGCAAATGACTGCCAGTTTCTTGTCACCTTTTTTAGTGAAGCCCGCAATCTTGTTTAACGGTACATTTTTGGCGTAGGCAATGTGCCCGCTACGGTACTCCGCCGGCGTGCGAACATCCAGAACCGTCCATTCTTTGGCTCCTTCTTTTTGTAAATCTGCTGTTGACATACTTGGTATGCGTTTAAATAATGAAAACATTTCTTGCTCCTTTCTTATACCCCTCGGGGTATATTAAACAAGATGTTTCCCTATTTGTCAACTAAGTGATTTTCTTTAAGAAAAGAAACTTGCTGTTGCGTTGCTCCCCACTCGATAAACTGTCATGTATCGGACATGTACCAATCAAGCAAGAGGAAAAAAAGCCACATATTTCCTTCCCCTCAGCCTCAGTGCTATAATAAACAAAAAGATATGCAGTAAAAAATAACACACTACAAGGTCACTTCGTCAAAGACGTTTTTCACGACCTCAGAATAAAAACGATGCTCCTCTCAAAAAAACAGCAGATAAAAAACGACGCAAGCACCACTTTCCCTTGATTTATCAAGAAGCAAGCCCTGCTTTCTTGGAATCAGCGTGGGTTTCGACTATGCTTAAGTCACATCAGCGAAAGGAAAAAAAGATGGAATTTGGCGAAAAAATCAAAGAAGTACGCACAAGAAATAACTTGACCCAAGAACAATTTGCCACTCAATTACACGTGACGAGACAAGCCGTTTCGAACTGGGAAAACAATCGCAATCTACCAGATTTAGAAATGCTGATTGCCATCGCCACGATTTTTCAACTCTCGCTTGATGAATTGATTTTAGGAGGAACTCAAGTGAACAAGATCACTGAAAAACTAATCAAAGACGGCAGCGAGACTCGACGCGCCAAACTCAATTTGATCACGACCTTGATCGGAACATTTTTACTACTATTCGGCTTTGCCTGCTTCTTCATCAAAGCAAGCTCCGTGGAATACATCGATCAATCCGGCATTTTACATGAAAATTTCTATCTAATCCCCGTAGGATTTTTGTTCCTATTGGCTAGTTTCGTAGTATTTGCGGGAACCGGGATCAATTATTTTCGAGCTGCTAGAAGAAAATAACGCAAAAAAACTCGATTCCAGATGATGGAATCGAGTTTTTAACTTTTGTTTAATAAAGAATAGTCCCTTCAATGAACACTATCCCTTAGCCAAGCAGCATTTCCAGACTCTAACGGATAATCCACCCCTAAACGAAAATAGTCCCACAGTTAGCTATTCACCGCTTAAAAACCCAATTTCCAAGCACAAGATCCTCTTTCAGATATTCCGATATTTCAAGTAAGAGGCACGTAAGTTTTCAATGTTTTCTTCATAATGCTCTTTAAAGAAAACAGAGTAGATGGAATCAAACAAAAATTGAAAAATGATCGTGATCGCAAAATCAGCGATCTTGTCTTTTTCATGATCGATCGGGCCTACTACGAGGTTGCGATCGCCATGATGATTGAGTAAGTGGTCATCAGATGAGCTGATGACGACCATTTTCACTTGATTGCCTTTTAAAATCTTTGCTAGCTCCAAGTGACGCTTTTGAACAGGATGATAGGAAGCATATATCGCAATGTCTTGGGTGCCTGCCGATTGTGCAAGTGAAATTTTTTGATAGAGATTTGCAGGAACTGTGACTCTGGCACCACAGCTTTCCATTCGATCTTTAAAAATTTTTGCTACATGCAGCTGTTCATCATCGACAAACACAATAATATTGACAGCATGGATCAAGTCCACGGCAATCTGTTGCAGATCCTTGACACTGATAAAAGTCGTTGCCAAAAATAACGAGCGCTCGTACAAATCTCTTAAATTTGAGATGACGGTAAACGCAGAATCTGTTTTTCCAAATGGAATATTCAAATCTACTTTTTTATCTGCATGCTGTAATTGATCGGCATAAGAGGCAGTGACCATTAATTTCAATTCATTCAACCCGGAATACCCCAACTTTTTGCAAAAACGATAGATGGTAGCTTTAGAAACAAATGCCAATGAACTGATCTCACGAATGGTCATCTGTGTAAAAGCAACTGGGTCCTTATTAATCAAATCAATAATGTTGTGTTCTGTATCAGACAAATATTTAACACAATTCAGTTTTGCAAATAAATTCATGACTATATCTCCCAAACGATTTTGCACCGAACGATTTCTGGTCTTTTTCTAAACGCAGAGTGTCTCCCATGCTCATATAAGGTTGTGTTTTACTTTTTTCACTTTATTTAAATGATGATTCATCAAGGCGCCGATCAAATTCGCGTCATTTCGAAACTTGCACGGAACGATCTTCGGCACTGCAAGATGATATGTGTGTTTCTCTTTCAACCGATCAATGCTTTTTTCGATTTCTTGGATAAATCGTTTTTGCTCACTGATTCCGCCCCCGATAGCAAATGTCTCGGGATCAAAAATATACTGCAGGTTGAACAAATGAAGAGCGATCGTATCACAATACTTTTCTAGAACGCCTTGCAGTTCTTTGTCGCCTTCTTCAATCAGTTGAAACAGCAACTCACCACTGAGCGTGCCTTTTTCCATCCCTTTGACTCGTTCTCCTTCACTAACCAGCGACAGAACACTGCCAGAAGCACCGAAATAAGCGGCTGGTTGATGGTACGCATCGGTTTGCTGGACAAAACTAAACTCGCCAGCGATCCCGCTGCTGCCGCGATGTAGGCGATTATTGATGATCAGTCCACCGCCGACACCAGTGCCAAAGACCAAGACGATGCCATGATCTGTATGCGCCAGCGCTCCGACCCACGATTCTGCCAATGCCGCGCATTTGCCGTCATTTTCTACCGAGATCGGCAAATCAGTGAATGTATGAAAGAGATCAACGATGTTTGTCTGTTCTAAAAAGGTCAGCACACCAGCGGTATGGGCATAACCGTTGAAAACATCAATTTTCCCCGGCATACTGATGGCGATACCATCGACTTGCCCTTCGAATTGCCGAAAAATTTCTTCGACAGCGACTAAAAAGCAGGCTTTCTCTTCAAGAGGTGTTTTTACTTTCCCTTTGAAGAAAATCTCACGATCCCCCGTCATTAAACAGTATTTGATGTAACTGCCTCCTATATCATAAACAAGATAATTCATTGTTTACCCAACTTTCTCAAAAAATATTTCACCTCGGAATATATGGTATCTTCCGAGGTGATAACCCATTATCGTTTTTGCTTTGCTAACCAGTGAAACAACGACTGGGTTTCATTCGCAATCTCACCATTATAAACTGGAATCCATGCCCAATGATCATTGTAGTGATATGGTTCGCCCGTATCGTCCTGATAGTAGCCTGTTTCGTCTGTTATCGCATCCAGAGCAGTCAAGTGAAGCTCAGGATGGTTCATCGCTTTTAGCATTTCATATAATGACTGACTATGCTCGTTAAAGGAAACGACTTGATCGTGAATGCCATGAGTCAACCAAAGTGGGACCTCCTTGAGGCCTTCAAGTTGTCTTTGATCGAGCCATTCTGTCTTATAGGCCTGACAAATAGGAAAAGCTGCCGCGAAAAAATTGGGCTTTCTTAAAAGCAGATTGATGGTCATAAAGCCGCCATTGGAGCCGCCGCCTAAATAGATCCGCGTTGGATCGATCGTTTCAAAGGTCTGAACTGTTTCATCAATCAAACGGCTGACAGCTCGGGTATACTTGCTGGTGCCATCTTGAGTGTAACCGCCGCTTCCATCGTTCATCCACATATCTGGCACTTGAGGAACCAGAAGATAGGCGCCACCAAACATCGCTTGTACTTCGGGATCAGACCAAGCAACCACTTTATTGCCCAAAAGCGCAATTTCAGGATCGGTTCCGCCTTCGCCCGCACCGTGCAAAAGAATGATTAGGGGATGCTTACCTTTATCTTTCGGTTCAAAAAGTGCATGGTGTAAAGTGATCTCACCAAACTCAGCATCTACATAAAGAAATTCTTTTTGCAGAAATTGCTCGGTCCCTTCATAAACGGTTTCTTCAAACTGTTGGTTCGTCAAAACGAGGTCGTTCAAAGAAGAACCATTAATACACATTGGCTTCTTTAACGTAATCGTATACATCGTCTGTCGCTTTTGATTCAAAAACAGCTGTGGATTAAAGACAAAGGGTGATGTCAAAGGGGCATCGGGATGAACCTGCAACGCCAATGTAACGCACGTCGTCGGCAGATCGACGGGTTGCTTTTGTCCTGTCGAATCAGATAAATAAGCCTCTTTGAGTTCAATCTTGCCTTTTATCTGCTTTGGCATTTTCGTCGACCAATCAAAGCCTTCTTTTTCTCCTAGTACTTCAAAAAACGAGGCATCTACTTGCTCATCGATCATTTGTCCAAAATCAATCACAATTTTATGGTTTGCCGGTCCCCAATCGTATCCTTGGCAATGGACGGAATACGTGATCTGGGTAGGTGTATCAGTCTCTGTCTTTGTCATAAAAAACCTCCAGGTTGAATCAAGACTTTGCTTGGATTGAGGTGCCATTAGATTCAATCACTTTTTTGTACCAATAAAAGGATTTTTTCTTTTTGCGGGCAAAAGTCCCTTTTCCAGCATCATCCAAGTCTACATAAATGAACCCATAACGTTTTTTCATTTCCCCAGTTCCTGCCGATATGATATCAATACAGCCCCACGGTGTATAGCCCATTAGTTTCACGCCATCATGTACAACCGCTTTGATCATCTGCTCAATATGGGCACTGAGGTAAGCGATACGCGCATCGTCAATGATCTCTTTTTGTTCGTTAAAAGTGTCAAGTGCGCCTAAGCCGTTTTCTACAATAAACAACGGCAGCTGGTAGCGATCATACAATTGGTTCAATACGATCCGCAAACCTGTCGGATCAATCGGCCAACCCCACTCCGATTCCTCTAAGTAGGGATTCTTTACCGCTTCCATCATATTGCCACGGCTCGTTTTTTCTTGTTCTTTTGTGGAGATGACCGCTGAATTGTAGTAGCTGAAAGAAAGAAAATCGACCGTTCCTTTGCGTAAAAGAGCAAGATCATCTGATTCCATGACCAGCTGCCAGCCGTTTCGTTCATACTCCTTCAAGGCATATTCAGGGTAATAGCCACGGCACTGAACATCGCTATACAGATACTTGAACATTCTAGAAACTTCGATTTCCCGCATACTGTCGTTGGGATTACAGGTTTCTGGGTACATACCAGCACTGGCAAGCATCATTCCAATTTGAAAATCGGGATTGATTTTTTTCCCTTCCATCACGCAGCGGGCACTAGCAAGAAAGACATGATGCAATGCTTGCGCCCTTTTTCCTAAGTCTTTTCCTTTGATCCCTAAAAAAACATAGCCATTCAAAAAATTGATTTCATTGAAGGTGATCCAGTACTTCACTTGCTCTTTAAAACGCTCGAACAACAAGACTGCATAATCGAGAAAATCTTCAATCGTGCACCGATCCAGCCATCCTTCACGACTTTCGGCTAAAGCCAGCGGCATATCAAAATGATTTAAGGTAACGATTGGTTCAATGCCGTATTTGAGCAGTTCATTGAAGATCCTTTCATAGAAGAGAATTCCTTCTTCATTAAGCGATTCTTTCGTTCCATCAGGAAAAATCCGTGTCCAGCTGATCGACATCCGATAAGCCTTGTAGCCTTGTTCAGCAAATAAAGCAATGTCTTCTTGCCAATGATGGTAAAAATCTGTGGCGCGATGGCTAGGATAATACTGATTTTCGTCTAAGTATCCTTGGCAATCCGCTGGCATTCCTTCATACATAGAAATGTTGCGGATTTTTCCTTGCGCATCTTTCACAGTAAGTTGACGGGGCTGTTCCTGACTGCCGCTGGTAACAATATCCAATGTAGATAGTCCTCTGCCGCCTTGATCAAAGCCCCCCTCATATTGATTGGCGGCGGTAGCGCCGCCCCATAAAAATCCTTCTGGTAAACTCATGTTATTGACTGATCCTCCTGTCTTTCTTTAGACCGCCTCTGTGACTTTCTCTGCCATAACCTCAGCTTCAAGCGCTTGCTCTTCCGCCAATGCCAGCTTGTCGGCTTTTAAGAAAAACGGCAAGTAGATCAACCCATTGATACAAATCGCAATGACTACCGCAATCACACCTTTGATCCCGATGGTCAAGATCGGTCCAATGAAGGCTGGCATGATCCAAGGCAGTGAGATCGAAGGGTTCAGTGTGTCATACACCCCAAGATTGTAGCCGATGATCCCTATAATCCCATTTACCAAAGAAGTACTGACCATCGGAATAAAGAAGATCGGATTTAACATCAGCGGCAAACCAAACACTAACGGCTCATTGATGTTAAAGATCGCTGGTGCCAAGCTGAGTTTTCCGAGGGTTTTATAGCGCTGTGATTTTGAAATAAAGGGAATCAACAACGAGATTCCTAAGGTATTGCCGGCTCCTCCAAGTGAATAAAAAGCCATCACCGCCGAAAATGCCAAATGCGGCATCGGCTCCCCATCCATAAAAGCAGTAAGATTGGCAACCCCTGTAGCCATTAAGACCGGCAAGTAAATACTGAGGATCGTATTGGGATGGATCCCAAAAAACCAGAAGATCGAAATAGTGATCATAAAAATAATCGCCGAAATCGGTGTTGCCCCCAAGTTCATAATCGGTGCTCCGACCACGCCATTGATAAAATCAAAATAATCGCCCCACGCAGTTAGACTAAAGCCGATGCGAGCTAAGCAAACAAGTACAAATATAATAATGGCAATAAAGGTCGGCGAAAGCGACTGCGCAACCATTGGCGGCACCGAGTTTGGCAGTTTAACGACCAAGCCTTTTTTGTCCAATACACAATATAGACTAGACACCAATAGCGCTACGATCATCCCGCCGAAAATACCATTACTGCCGATATAGCCAAAATTTAGTCCGGCTACTTCGCCCCCATCATAGGGAATCACTTGCGGCATCAAAACGAAAAACGAGGCCAAAGATAATATCCCACCGGTCACAGGACTTGAATTTCTTTCATTGGTATTATGATAACCAATCATAAACGTCATATACAACGCAGTAATTTCCATTGTCACCTTGATGGTGGCACGCATATGTTCATCGATCCCAGTTTGCGCTAACCAAGCCAACCAAGGCTCAACTGGCAGATTGACTAAAATAGCGATCAGACTGACCCCCAATGTCAATGGCATGGTAGACATCGCCCCATATTGAATCGCTCGAATCGCTTTTATCTGACTAATTTTCCCCATTACAGGCATTATTCGATCATTGATGATAGATTTTGATTCACTCATATTTTTCCTCCCTGAAAGAAATTGGCTTTCAATCACATCAAGTTTCTCCGGATAAAACTATTGTAACCGATTTCAATATCTCGTAATTTATTGCTTATTTCAATAGGAAGGACTGAAACTGAGACGTTTGTTTCACGATTCGTCATGAAATAGCGCGGAACATGAAAAAGAGGTCTCATTGTTCCCCGCTTCTTCAAAAACGATCTTCTGAAGACACGAGCAGCTCCTAGCATTCCCTCCTCACATAAAAACGGGGCATTACACACAAAAATCGAATGATCGTGGACAGATTCAGGTGAACGCACCGTCTCACTCACCCCCATCGCTTAATCACTACAAATCCTAGCAATTCGCTAGACTCTCCATCCATGCAGCCAATAGATTAGCACAAACAAAAAATGATCCCTAGCTGAGAAGATGCTATCAGCTAGGAATCATAGGACAATCATATATGAGACTGATGGATCAGAATATTTCATTCCTTTGTTCACTATCTTCCTTCAAAGAATCGGAACAAACAAGCCACTGATTTTTTCTTTTGTTTTCGTCAAAAGGCTTCTGGCTTGCCATTCTTCTTTTTCTACTAATTTTGCATGAGCTAAGTCTTCCATAAATTGCTGATTTAACTCTGTGATTATTTTCGACGGCCCATAGATGAACATAGATAACTCATGGTTAAGGTAAAAACTACGAATATCAAAATTTGTTGACCCGATCGTTGCAGCAAACTCATCGACGATCATATATTTACAGTGAATAAAAGCAGTCTCATCATAGGTGTAGACTTCGACGCCGGCAGATAATAATTCATCAATAAACGAATTCGTGCCATGAAAAGAAATTCCTCGATCCCCTTTTCCCGGCACAATCAATTGTACGTTGATCCCACACCGTGCTGCTCTTCTAAGCGCACCTAAACTTTCTTCATCAGGAATAAAGTAAGGCATTGCGATCTTAATCGAATCCGTTGCCTTTCCAATGAGGTCATTAAAGGAATCCTTAATGATTCGCTCGCTATCATAGGGTCCGCCGTAGATTACCTGAACGATTTCCGAACCGCTTTGAACGTCGGTCTTCAACGGAAAATACGTAGCTGTCTGTGTCAAAAAATGAGTGACCGTTTCTTCCGTTTCATCAAGAAAGAGCCAATCATAAATAAAGCACTCTTGTACTTCTAGAACAGCAGGTCCTTCTATCCGGATGTTTGTGTCTCGCCAATAAGAAAACTTACTGCCTCGCCCACTATATTCATTTCCAATATTCATGCCTCCTGTATGTGCAATCTCACCATCAATAACGACCATTTTACGGTGATTGCGCCAGTTCGCTTTATTACTTAGCCAAGGCGAGTTCAACAAATCATACGTGCGTACCTCTACCCCATTCTTTCTCATCAATAATAATAATTGATTAGGAAAGGCGATCGACCCCACGCTATCGTACATAAACCGAACTTCCACCCCTTGTTTGGCCTTTTCGACCAGAACATTTGTCAGCTCCTCCCCTGTTTCATCCCCTTTAACGATATAAAAAAACACATGCACATGATGCTTGGCTTTCTTGATATCTTCTAGCAAAGAAGCGAACGCCTCAGCGCCTTCATTTAATACAGTCAGATGATTATTGATTGTGGGATATTTGCCTGAAAGATGAAAAATCTCAGTGGAGAGATCATGTTTCCCATGAATGACCTCTGAATGTTCTTGCAAAATAGCCGAAACCGTTCGCTGCACTTCCCGTTCATTTTGTATCTGCTGTTTGGGCAACTTCCTTAATCGAGGTTCACGACCAATTAAATAATACAACATGACTCCTACAATCGGTAAAAACAATAAAGCTAAGATCCAAGCAATCTTCGAAGTTCCATCCCTTTGATCAAAAACCACTAAGTAGCCACAAAGAAGAATCGCCAAAATTTCAATGGCCTGCCAAGCATAAATCATCTGATTTAAAAAGAGAATTAATCCAACCGTCACAAGTATCAGTAAAAGCGTTAAAATTTTGTATTGCTGTAATTTGTTTTTGATCATCCTTCACTCCATCCAAATATGCGCTTATTAATAAACGCTAAAGTAAAAAGCCTCACTATATACTATGATTATATACGTTCTCGTTACGCAAATGTAACTCATTTCATCCCCTACTACTCATTTTTTACCTATTATTTATTAAGAAGAGACGATTTGCAGAAACGAAACGGTAAATGACAAGCGCCTATTCAAATCGGTGTACCAATTAAAACAAACCCTGTAAGCATCCCTCGACTTGCTGAAACAGCAATTTTCCTTACGCAATCGCCAAATTTGAATAAATCCCATCTTTCCTTTACTATGAACGAAATCCGATCGTTTTTTTAGCACGGTTATACTATCAAGGAGGTTGTTATGGCAATTCATGTGATGTGGTTTAGAAAGGATCTGCGCTTAGAGGACAATACGGCGCTTACTGAGGCGCTTTTGTCTCTTCAAGCAAACGACCAATTGTTGTGTGTGTTTCATCTCAATGAAAAGCAGTTTCTCCCCGATGCACCAAGCCATGATTACTTTTTTAGCGCGGTTGCTCACTTTATCGAGGCTGTCAAAAAGCAAAATCTGACGATCCACCTCTTGACGGGAACGTTGACAGAAGCCTTTGATCAGTTGTTCGCTTGCTATCCAGAATGGAGCCAGCTTTACTTCAACTTTGATAACCGTGGATATGGTCGTAAACGCGACCTCTACATAAAAGAATTGGTCGAGAAAAAAGGCGTCACTGTCCATTCCTTTGAAGAACATCATCTACACCAACCAACGGAAGTCACCAAAGAGGACAGGACGTATTACAAAAAATTTACGCCCTATTATAAGAAATGGATCCAACTGCCCAAACCGGTGTATCAAAAGCAGGCCCTTGATTTTGAAAAAGCCGCTCATTTTAATGATGCCCCTCACTTCAAAGCAGGGACAGCGCTGCTTGCTGAGGTGCTAAACAATAGAAAGACCGATTTTTCAACGATCGTTGGGGAAGACTATGCGCATAAACAATTGCAGGCCTTTGTGCAAAAGCGTTTGGCTGCCTATGAAAAAGACCGAGATCTCCCTTCAATCAAAGGAACCAGCCGCCTGTCCCCTTTCTTGTCTTTTGGACAAATCTCTATTCGGAAGGTTTGGGCCGCTTGCCAAGGAATGCCACCCAGCACTGGCAAAGCGACCTTTTTAAAAGAACTGGCTTGGCGAGATTTTTATCATATGATCTACTTCACTCATCCGGAGCAAAAAAACTATGAACTCATTGAGAAATATCGAAATATGGATTGGCAAAAGGATGAAGAGGCCTTTAACAAATGGCAAGCAGGACAAACCGGCTATCCGATCATTGATGCCGCGATGCGGCAGCTGAATCAAACCGGTTGGATGCATAACCGTCTACGGATGATCGTCGCTTCCTTTCTAACCAAAGATTTATTGATCGACTGGCGGCAAGGAGAAGCCTATTTTGCTCGACAATTGATCGACTACGACGCTGCCAGCAATATCGGCGGCTGGCAGTGGGCAGCTTCGACTGGCACCGATGCGGTTCCTTACTTTCGAATTTTCAACCCCATCACTCAGGGGAAAAAATTCGACAAAGAGGGGACGTATATCAAACAATTTGTTCCCGAACTCGCCCAGTTGCCGCTAAAATTCATCCACGAACCTTACCTGATGACTGACGAAGAACAAGCCGACCTAAAGGTAGTTTTAGGCACCGACTATCCGTTGCCTATAGTCGACCATAACGAAGCCAGGAAAAGAGCCCTCGATTTGTATAGTAAAATCGAGCCGTAAGCAGCTGTCATGGCCTGCGCTCAAACATTTTCAGTAGAAAAAAACCAGCAAAGACGCTCCGTAAGAGCTCGTCTTTGCTGGTTTTTTATTAAACTGATGCGCCGTTTTTCATCTTTCTATAGTGAAAAAAACAACGACACGTCTTATCAAATAGTCTGCTGGTGAGCATACAAAAAAGAAACATTTTCCATGCTGTGTTTTTTTATTAAGGTTTTTTCGCCTGATTCCGCACTTATTTCTAGTCACTCTAAGCAACAATACCCTGACGATTTATAGATAGAACCCTTTATTAGCGGCGTTCCCCACTTTTCCACGACTGGCTAGTAACATTTCTCCTTGCAAAACTGTTCGTCTGATGAAAGGTCATCTATAGAACCATTCTGTTATAATAGCTCCATATTTGAGGATAAGGATGGTTTATATGAAAAAAATAATCGGATTCGTCTTAGTCGTACTTTTAGGGTTTGCCGGATACAAAGGCTATGAGTATTATCAATCCACCTACTCAGGACAAACAGCTTACGCGTATGTCCCATCTGAGATTCCCCCTAAGGTAGAACATGAAAGTAAAAGTGGCATCGGCGACCAGTCGCCTTGGTATTCTTACGATTACA
>Ga0308165_1004705_pt1 | contig 13231 bp, 6 predicted proteins | sample PhyWR2_FD_201032 | JGI IMG/M metagenome (GOLD analysis project Ga0308165, IMG submission 201032) | Phyllosphere microbial communities from UC Gill Tract Community Farm, Albany, California, United States - DLSLW.R2 | ecosystem: Host-associated > Plants > Phyllosphere > Unclassified | place: USA...
TAAACAAAGATTTCGGACAAACCAATCCAAGTAACGTATTGGGTATTAACACCAGCTTTACCTTCAAAAACTTTACTTTATCGGGCGTTGCCGAATATAGAAGCGGAAACGTTTTTTACAACAGCTTTGCAAGCACGCTCGATTTTGCAGGGATCAGTTACACATCGGCAGAGGCCGGACGCGAGCGTTTTGTATATCCGAACTCGGTTATTCAAACATCGCCGGGTGTGTTCGTTCCAAACACCAACACTACAACCATTTCTGGTAATGGATCGTTCTGGTCTGATGGGATTCGTGCAAACACCGCTTCAAACTATGTAATGAGCGCCGCATTCTGGAAAATCAGAGAGCTTTCGCTTGCTTACCAGGTGCCTACGCAATGGCTACAAAGCAGGGCCAAGTTCATTAAAAATGCAAGCATCGCCTTGATAGGAAGAAACCTATTTATGTTCAGACCAAGCGACAACATTTATACAGATCCGGAGATTAACGTTGGAACAGGAAACGCACAAGGAGTAAACAACCTTAACCAAACTCCGCCAACTCGTATTTACGGTTTCACTGCAACAATTGGCTTCTAATAAATTAAAAAGAAAGACATGAAAAAGAAATTGATATATTTATTTACAGGCTCGGTATTGTTATTGGGTGCATGTAAAAAAGACTTTTTAGATATTAACGATAATCCCAATAATGCAACCACAGTTAAGCCTGCACTAGTTTTAACCGGCGCACTTAACAATACAGCAGCTTACACTACAGGAGGATCGATATTTTACAGTTTCGCTGCCCTTTGGATGAACTATTGGATGACACCAGGCGGCGTATCTGGATGGTACGAGGAACGTTCGTACAACTTTACAACAAACTGGAGCGGATCTACAACGCTTTGGGGTAACCTTTACGATAACTTAAATGATTACACGTATTTAGAGACGCAAAGTAAAGCTGGCGGTCAGGATTTCTTTTTGGGTGTAGCAAAAACCATGAAAGCCTGGGATTACCAGTACCTTGTAGATTTTTACGGCAACGTACCTTATACGCAAGCTTCTAAATCGGTACTTTTCTTAAATCCGAAATACGATAAAGGTCAGGATATTTACGAAGATTTGGCAAAGCAATTAGATACTGCTGCAAACTTATTTAAAACCGCAACCGTTAGTCCCGCAGATGCTACTGCAGATATTTATGCAAAAGGAAATCTTCAGAAATGGGGCAAATTTGCCAACACCTTGAAGTTAAGGATTCTTTTGCGCCAATCGGAAATGCCCGGTCGTGAAGCCTACATTAAAGCTGAAATTGCTAAAATTGATGCAAATGGTTTTGGTTATTTAGGTACGGGCGAAACGATTGCCAACAACCCAGGCTATATTAATACTGCTGGAAAGCAAAACCCATTTTGGGCCGTTTATGGTTATGGCGTAGATGGTACAAGAACTGCATCTCACGGTTACATGTTGGCCAGTAGATATGGCATGGATTTTTTACAGGATAACGATGACCCAAGATTAGGTAAGTTTTACAACACGGTTAACGATGGCGCTGGAAGCACCTATGTTAGCTTAGTTTGGGGACAGGATGTAAACTTCGATCAAACCATCTCTACCGTTTCAAGTATCGGTAAAGGAGTTTTAAAATCGTTCAGCCAGGATCAACCCATCATGACCGATTTCGAGAGTTTGTTTTTACAAGCAGAGGCTGCACAAAGAGGCTACATCTCGGGCTCGGCGCAAGCGGCATACGAAGCTGCAGTTACAGCCAACTTCGTTTACCTTGGCCTGACAACGGCAGAGGCAACAACCTATTTAACCGATCAATCGGTAGCAAACTGGGCGAGCAATGCAGATAAAATAGCGTTAATTATCAAACAAAAATGGGCAGCGATGAACGGATCAAACGACATTGAGCCTTGGAGCGACTACAGACGTTTGGAACTTCCGGCCGATATGCCGATTTCTATTGCATCAACAGTAACTACTAAAAAGATTCCTGTAAGAATGTTGTATCCACAAAGAGAATACAACACCAACTCTGCAAACGTAGCCGCAGAAGGTAGTATTAACCAATTTACTTCTAGAATTTTCTGGGACGTTAAATAAAATTATGATAGAGATGAAAAATAAAAACATATTAACAGGCTTAGCTGCACTTTTTTGCATCATAAACCTTTCTTCTTGTTTAAAAAACAAAAATGAACAACCCGATTTCTCAGGCACCACGCCGGTAGTGGAAATCCCTGTTGGCTCACCAGTTGGAGATGGTACTGTAAACTCATTATCTACTTCGCTTATTCAGCAAGATGCGCCAAGCGACTATATTTATTATATCAATTATGCGGCTTCGAGCACAAAATCTACCGATATTAAGGTAACACTTTCGGTTGATCCGGCTACTTTAGCGGCTTACAACTCGGCGCATGCTTCCGATCCGGCTTTAACAATTGTTCCATCCAATGCATTCACAATGCCTACAACCATTACCATACCTGCCAATCAGCGCAGGGTACAGGTGCCGGTTAAATTCATGAGCACTTTGCTTAATCCTGCCTTAACCTATGGTTTGCCGGTAACTATTACCGATGCATCGGGCGAGGTGATCAGCAAAAACTTTGGCTCTGTAGTAATCAAAGTTGCCGTTAGAAACAAGTACGATGGAAAATATAGCTTCAAAGGTTATATTTTTAGAGAAGGTGATACCGACGGGCTTACCGGATTTTTTAAAGGTTTAACTAAAGATTTACCAAGTAATGGCGCTAATGCTGTAGATTTTGGACAGGTTTGGGCAAGTGGTGGCGGCGTTGGAGGTATTGACGGTTTAACAATTAACGTTGATCCGACAACCAACAAGGTAACCATGAAAAGTACCGCCAACGCAAGTTTGGCCAACGATCCGGCTTACGATAACCGCTACGACCCGGCAACGAAAACCTTTTACCTTTCGTTTAAATGGGGAACAAGCCCCGCAAGCCGAGCGGCAACCGATACTTTGACGTATATATCGCCTCGATAAAACCAGCATAAAATTAAAATATAACAAGGCCCGTTTGAAGTTCGAACGGGCTTTGTTGTTATGGCAGCAATGGCTAACGATTCTTTGTCATTCTGAACGCAGTGAAGAATCCCCAACCGATGGAATGCTAATGTTAATGAATCACAAGCCCGTCCGTTCAGGGTTCTCAGATACATGCATAATCCGTAGCCTTAAGATCCCCAGGCGAGCTACCAATGATAGATTTAAAATTTGCTCGTCTTTTCGACTGTAGCGCAGCGGAACGGAGAAATCTTTGAAGCATTTTTTCGTTGCGGAGTTCAAAGATTTCTCCGCTTCGGTCGAAATGACGATTCGCCGAAAAAACTTGTCATCCTAACTCCTTTGTTTTTGACAAACTGACCTCTGAGGATGATGATCATTCATTACTCCCCACTCTTTTTAAACCCTTGCGGATTTACCAATTGGAGTGTAGCAGAAGCAAACCTTACCTCGCCATTTGTTGTTTCAATAACTTTCAATATTCTGCTGAATAATTCACTTTTTGTAGCTCGTCTTTTCTTATAATTTACCAAATAGCGCAACGTAAATTCCACCCAGTTATCATTGGCGATTAACGAAACCATCGGTTCTGTTTGCGCATCTTCCAACCGAAATTTGTTTTGTAGCTTTCTCCATTTAAGTTGAGATTGCGCTGTTAAATCGCCAGCTATTTCTTTTCCCGATGTTTCAAGTATTTCTTTTGCTTTTTCATAATTGCTACCATATTGAATCGGGATTTTAATTTCATCCCATAGAAAGGGGAAATCGCCCGAATAATTAAAGACAGGTTCTTTGAAAACAAAACTGTTGGCAATTAAAACTACCCTTCCGTTATACAAATCGCCATCTACCCATTGCCCAGTTTCCATAATTGTGGTGCGCAATACGCCGATATCCATTACATCGCCTTTTATCCCGCCTAATTGTACACGGTCGCCCGGTTTATAAAAACCACCGAAAACAATTGTTAGCCAACCAGCAAATGAACCAATTACCTCTTGTAGCGCAAATGCAATGCCTGCACCAGCAACACCAAGGGCTACTGTAAAGCCTCCAAGTTTATCACTAAAAACGATTATTACTAAAATAACCGTTAAGATTCCTCCAATAAAACTACTTGTCTTTTTTGCTTTATAATGGCTGGCATTGTCTTTTATTCTCGACAAAAGGCTCTTTTGGAATGCCTTTATTAGGCCCCATGTGATTACCAGTCCAATAAGCAAGAATCCGATTCTTTGCGTGGTTGGATGATTTAGCAATTCTTTTAGTTGTTCGTTCATAACGATTTCGGTTAATACTCCAATTTAGAATAAAAACTTAATCTTTCATAGTATTCACCTTAGAAAAGGCCCATTTTGTATCTTAAACAACTCTTTGTTTTAATTGCTAGATAAAGTTAGGGATGCCTTAATGCTTGAAATTGGATTGTAAATCCAAAGCTATTAGGGTCGAGATTACAAATCTCGACCAGCGGGCTACATTTATTGGCGTTAATCGAGATTTGTAATCTCGATTGGAAAACTGTGGATTTTAAATCCACGAAGATGAAACTTGAAAATGAGTCGCAGTATAAGTCTCGACTAGTGATGGCCAACCGATCTAACAAAGAAGCAGATGGCTTGAGTGTGTATTGTAAATCCAAAGCTATTAGGGTCGAGATTACAAATCTCGACCAGCGACATCTTTACTTTCGTTAATCGAGATTTGTAATCTCGATTGGAAAACTGTGGATTTTAAATCCACGAAGATGAAACTTGAAAACATGAGTCGCAATATAAGTCCCGGTTAGTGAGGGCCAACCGATCTAACAAAGAAGCAGATGGCTTGAGTGTGGATTGTAAATCCAAAGCTATTAGGCCAGCGGGCTACATTTATTGGCGTTAATCGAGATTTTTAATCTCGATTGGAAAACTGTGGATTTTAAATCCACGAAGATGAAACTTGAAAATGAGTCGCAGTATAAGGCTCGACTAGTGATGGCCAACCGAAACAAAAAAGCCCGGATCTGATATTTCAAATCCGGGCCTTATCAATTCGGTAATCAGCGATTATTCTTTCCCTAAATCTAAAGCTGATTTTTTAAACAGGTCGGCTTGTTTCGTTAAGTTTGCCTTTGCTTCTCCACCCGCGGACGCCGCTTGTTGCGATTTGCCTTGCGCAGTTGCCGTATAGGCAAGTGCAAGTTGTTTGTTTAAGTACTTCTGCAAGCTTAATCTTTCAATTGCATTGCTAATATCCTTAAGTCCTTTTTCGGTTATTGCAGGATTAGTATTCGCTTTTAAATATTGAAAATACTGGCCGATAACAGCAAATATCTTGTTGCGGTCGCCGGTTGCCATAATATCCGAATAAAAAGCCTGATGCTCGTCTTTTGGATCGCTTATGTATAAAGCTGCAATTGCCGAAGCCATGTGGTCTTTGGTATCTTGATCCAACGACGCTAAGGCGGTCGAAGCTTCTTGTGGCGCAAGTTTGGCCAATCCACCAATTCCGGCAGCAATTACCTTGTACGATCGATCCCTGATGCTTTCATTCATCAGCGCCTTATACGCTACATCACCAGTAGCTGCCAGTTTTGATATCGCCGTAGCACGTACCTCTGTGTCTTTATCTGTTTTTGCCAGCTGTAATAAAATTGGCAGCGCCGCAGCTTTGATTTCCGCATCTTCCAAATTCAATCCATCAATGCTTAATGCCCGCAAATCTCCCGATTTGTCTTTCAAGCCTGAAAGCAACACCTGCTGACCGCTCTTTGCTTTACTTTGCATAATAAACTGTAAAGCTTCAATTCTATTGGCGTAAGTTGGTGCATTTTTGTATTGGAAATAATAGTTTTCCGCTACTTTATTATCATTGATTTCGCCAACAATAATTTTGTCTACATCAAAATCAATAAGCTCAGGCTTGGCAGACACATCGAAACTAAAGCTTTGCTCGCGACTATCGATTACAATCTCTTTTCTGATCTTTTGTCCGCCTGCGTAAATGTCAATCTTAACCGGTAACGTAAAAGTTTGTACGCTCGCATCTTGCGTTTGCTTTACCGTTATCGTTGCTTTCCCGTTTGCGTAGCCGTAATCGACAGCTAAAATCGGGTGTCCGCCGTTGTAATACCATTGGTTAAAATAAGGGCTCCAATCTTTACCCGTAACATCCTCCATAGCGAGACGCAACTGATGAGTTTCGCCATTTTTTAGCGCATTTGTAGTCAGGTACTTGTTTAAGCCCTTATAAAAAGCAGCATCGCCCATTTGGTTTTTCATGGCGTAAAGAATAATCGATCCCTTGGCATAACTCACATTATCGAACATATCTTCCTTATCAGCGTAATGAAAACGGGCCAGCACGGGGCTTTCGCCGTTTTTTGTAGAGCCGATGTATGATTGCAGTTTTTCGTAACGCGATTTATCCTCAGCATCCTGTCCCGCGTCGTGCCCATGCCAAATCACTTCGCCGAATGTTGCAAATGACTCGTTCATCGTTAAGTTAGACCACGATTCGGCCGTTACATAATCGCCAAACCACTGGTGAAAAAGCTCATGGGCAATGGTTCCCTCTTCGTTGCCATCTAATAACTCGCGATCGGTTTTTTGAACATGCTCGCCGTGTAGTGTTGCCGTTGTATTTTCCATTGCGCCAGAAACGTAATCGCGGGCCACCACCTGCGAATATTTGTTCCACGGATAATCTACGCCCAAAATAGTGCTGTAAAACTTTATCATATCAGGCGTTTTGCCAAAAATCTGTTTCGCATAAGGCGAATATTTCGGCTCCAGGTAGTAGTTTACCTCTTTGCCTTTGTAAGTATCCTTTGTGATTTTGAAATCGCCAACGGCCATCATAAACAAATACGGCGAATGCGGTAAATCCATTTTCCAGGTGTCGGTTCGGGTGCCATTTGCGTTTGCCTTTTGGCTCACTAATTTTCCGTTCGATAACGTGGTGTATTTCGATTGAACCGTCATCGAAATCTCTTGCGTAGTTTTTTGGTCAGGCTTATCTATCGTCGGGAACCACGCCGATGACGATTCAGTTTCGCCCTGCGTCCAGATCTGAGTTGGCTTGTTCTTATCTGTTCCGTCAGGATTGATGAAATATAAGCCCTTTGCATCCGTAATTGCGGCACTTCCTTTTACTTTTAACTCATCTGGTTTTGCCGTATAAGCAATATAAACAGTGAATTTCTCCGCATTGGTGTACTTTTTATTCAGCGTAATGCGCAGCTTGTTTTCGTCATAAGAATATTTTAGCGGCGTATTTCCTTTAGCGCCCACCAGGGCTACGGTTTTGATATCCATTCCCTGCGCATCGAGCGTTAACGAATCTGTTGGGTAAAAATGAGGCTTCAATGTTACCCATTCTTTACCATATAAATATCGCTTTGCGTAATCGAATGATACATCTAATCTGGTGTGAATCAGATCGTTGATTTTCGGTGCCGTAACCCGATAAACAGAAAGACTTGCTGGCTTTTCTTCAGGCTTTTGTTGAGCTAAAACGCTACCAGTTGTAAAAACCGAAACCAGCAAAACGCCTAGCGTTAAAATTTTTTTATTCATTTTTAAATGATTTATAAGTCAGTTTAACTTTAAAACAATATATTAAGAATTGTGAGAAAGTAAAAATTCAAATGTAACCTGCTTTCTCTTAATTTTTTGTTTTTTTGTGTAAATCGTTAGATATGAATACAAATATTCAATCCATTTTGGATCAATTAGGCGTAAAAACCAACAATGCCGCCTTTAGTACGGGTAGTATTTGGGGAGGCGACTCAAATGCAGGATCGTTAGAAAGTTCCTCTCCTGTTGACGGTCATTTAATAGCGTCAACGCGGGTTTCGACTGCAGAAGATTATAATAACGTTGTTGTGAAGGCGCAGGAAGCCTTTTTAGAATGGCGAACCGTACCCGCACCGAAAAGAGGTGAAATTGTTCGTCAATTTGGCGATGCCTTGCGTGAAAACAAGGAGGCGTTAGGCACCTTGGTGTCGTACGAAATGGGCAAGAGTTTGCAGGAAGGATTTGGCGAAGTACAGGAAATGATCGATATCTGCGATTTTGCCGTGGGTTTATCGCGACAACTTTACGGCCTTACGATGCACAGTGAGCGGCCAAGCCACCGCATGTATGAGCAATGGCATCCTTTGGGCGTTGTAGGCATTATATCTGCTTTTAACTTTCCGGTTGCCGTTTGGAGCTGGAATGCAGCCCTGGCCTTGGTTTGCGGCAATGTTTGCATCTGGAAACCATCAGAAAAAACACCATTAACCGCAGTTGCCTGTCAACACATTATAGCAAAGGTTTTTAAAGCCAACGATGTTAGCGAAGGCGTTTGCAATTTAATATTGGGCGATAGGGAAGTGGGCGAATTAATGACCACAGACAGCCGTGTTCCGCTCATTTCTGCCACTGGCTCTACCCGAATGGGTAAGGAGGTTGGTGCCGCCGTTGGTGCACGTTTAGGCAAAAGCTTATTGGAACTGGGCGGAAACAACGCCATTATCATCTCAGAACATGCCGATTTGGATATGAGTTTAATCGGTGCCGTTTTCGGTGCCGTGGGTACTGCAGGACAACGTTGTACGTCGACAAGGCGATTGATTATTCACGAAAGTGTGTACGATGCCTTTAAGGATAAGTTAGTAAAAGCTTATGACCAGCTGAGAATCGGCAACCCGTTAGATCAAAACAATCATGTAGGTCCGCTGATTGATAAAGATGCGGTTGCTGCATATCTCGATTCCATTGAAAAATGTAAAAACGAGGGCGGAAACTTTGTGGTTGAGGGCGGCGTGTTGACTGGCGAGCATTATGCAAGCGGCTGTTATGTTAAACCTTGTATTGCGGAGGTAAAAAACGATTTTAAGATTGTTCAACACGAAACCTTTGCACCCATTTTGTATCTGATTAAATATAAATCGCTCGATGAAGCCATTGCCTTGCAAAACGGTGTGCCGCAGGGCTTATCGTCGGCAATAATGACATTAAACTTGAGAGAGGCTGAACAATTTTTGTCGGCAAAAGGGTCAGACTGCGGCATTGCCAATGTAAATATTGGTACATCAGGAGCTGAAATCGGCGGTGCCTTTGGTGGTGAGAAAGAAACGGGCGGTGGAAGAGAAAGTGGTTCAGATGCCTGGAAAGCCTATATGCGGCGACAAACCAATACCATTAATTATTCGAACACCCTGCCATTAGCGCAAGGTATTAAGTTCGATTTGTAGTCGTTTTGCCAAAAGAAGTCAAGCTTCAAAAGCTTGACTTCTTTCAAAAAGCACCCCCCAAGTTATCCGGCAAATAATTACATCGTTCATATTGATTTTTATGCAATAAATTAAGATTCAGCATTACAAAGAAGCAGATGTTGCCATTGGTAAATCAATTTATTGTAGGCTGATGGGGCGTTATTGGATCAACTGGGCAGAATTCGTCGTTCCGCTACCGAAAAATCGATAGGTGCGCTACAGTCGAAAAGATGCCAATTCAAAGGTCTACTATTCAAATCAAATACATTCTGGAACAGCCTGATAACCATTTAGTCACAATCGTGTTAAAAAAGGTTAAATCATTACCTGCAACTAATATATTAGTTTTATATTCGGAGCAACGTAACCAAAACCCTATTTATGAAAAAACTCCTACTATCGGTGTGCTTTCTGATTCTCATCTCAACGGTCGTAAAAGCGCAATCCACGCACACCATTAAAGGCAGAACAATCGACACCGCTTCCACAACGTTACTTGCCGGAACATCAGTTGCCATTCTTAATGCCAAAGACTCTACCTTGGTAAAATTTACCCGAACAACCGACAATGGCCTGTTCGAGATTAATGGTGTAAAACCCGGCAAATTTATTTTGCTCGTATCTTACCCAAAATACGCCGATTTTGTCGATCAGTTTACACTTGACTCAACAAACTCGGTTAAAGATTTTGGCAAAATCAACCTCACCGGCAAGGCACAATTACTGGCCGATGTAATTATTAAGGGAAACCGGGCAGGCATTAAAATTAAGGGCGATACTACCGAATTCGATCCGCGGGCTTACAATATTGAGCCGAACTCAAAAGTAGAGGATTTGATAAAGCAGTTTCCGGGAATCCAGGTAGATAAGGATGGTAAGATTACTGCACAGGGCGAAACGATAACCAAAGTTTTGGTAGATGGGGAAGAGTTTTTTGGTGATGATCCCACTTTGGTTACTAAAAACCTTCGTGCAGACATGGTTGATAAAATTCAGCTTTACGACAAAAAAAGCGATCAGGCTACATTTACAGGAATTGATGATGGACAAAAGACCAAAACGCTTAACGTTCAGCTTAAAGAGGATAAGAAAAACGGCTACTTTGGTAAAGTTGAGGGCGGTATAGCCACCGATAAATATTACAGCGGGCAGGCCATGTTTAACCGCTTTTGGGGTAAGAAAAAGTTTTCGGCCTATGGCATTACCGGAAATACCGGGCAGGTTGGTTTGGGCTGGGGCGATGCCGATAAATATGGCGGCAACAGCTTTCAGGTAAGCGATGACGGCGGCATTTATTTCACCGGCGGTGGCGATGATGATTTTGAAGGTTGGGGTGGCCAATACAACGGAGAGGGGATACCTGTAGCCAGAACAGGAGGGCTGCACTTCGATAATAAATGGAACAAAGACAAGGAATCGCTGAATGTTAACTATAAAATCGGCTCGATTAGATTAACGGGAGACCGCGACGATATTAACCAGCAGAACTTAACAACCAGCGTAATCAATACCGAGGCCTATAAAACTTTCGATAAAAGTATGCTCAAAAACAAAGTCGATTTAACTTACGAAATTAAGTTGGATACCACCTTAACGTTAAAAGTCGGCATTGATGGAACCATAAAAAACAGTACAAATGATCAAACTGAAATAAGGAACAGTACCAATGGACAGGGAGAAAAGTTAAACTACTTAAATCAGACTTTAACCAACGATGTTGACGATAAGGTTTTTAATATAAACGCCTTATTATCGAAAAGGTTAAAGAAAAAGGGCCGTACGCTGTCTTTAAGCCTAAGTGGATCGAATAGTGTGAGCAAAAGTGATGGTTATTTAAACTCGACCGCCGAATTTTACAGAACGTCTGAAACAACGCAGGATAGTACCAGTTTGGTCAATCAAAATAAAGTAAATGATATTACCAATACTGTTTTCAAATCGAATTTAACCTATACCGAACCGCTGAGTAAAACTTTGACGCTTGCAATAAATTATGGCTTAAACCTAATCAGTGGTAAATCAGATCGTAAATCCTTCAATCAATCTCCATCTGGAAGTTATGATCTCCTGGACCCGATTTTTAGCAATAATTACGAATTAGACCAAACGATTAATCAGGGTGGTGCTGTTTTCAATTATAAAAAAGACAAAACCATTATCTCATTCGGTTCTAAATTTAGCGGCGTAAACTATAAGCAATACGATGTTTATAATGATGAATATTACACAAGAAATTTTATCAATTACATGCCTCAAGCCGCCTATCAGTATAATTTTAAACAGCGCAGCTCTTTGCGATTAAGGTACAATGGAAGCACTAATCAGCCATCGCTTGATCAGATACAGCCGTTTAGAAACAATACCGATCAATTGAATACGGTAATCGGAAACCCAGATCTGGACCCGTCATTCAGAAACAACTTCAACGCCAGTTACAATTCATATAAGGTACTCAGCGATCAGTATTTTTGGCTGAGCAGTTCGTACAGTTTTACATTGAATCCAATTATTAGCGATGTAACCACCAGTAAGGGTGGGAAAAGTACCTCCCGATTTGTGAACCTGGATGATAAGATGACGACGAACTTCTCATTGTACACCAACTTCGGGCGAAAAATAAAGGCTATAGATATGAATGTTGGCTTTAATGCAAACTTTAGCGCTAACTCTAGTTACAATTACATTACCACCGACATGATCACGCAGTTAAACCAGACCAAAAACTCCAATTACGGGGTGAGTTTGGAGGTTTCGAAATATAAAGAGAAAAAATACAACTTCAATGTTAGCTTCGGCCCAACGTACAATGTAGCAAGAGCCAGTGTTAATGAAAGAGGAAATAGCGACGGTTGGGGTTGGAGCGGCTCTTTCTGGAGCAGCGTTCAGCTTCCGGGCAAGCTGGAAATTGGTACCGATGGAAATTATCAGTTCAACGGTAAAACACAGGTGTTGCAAGAAACGTTTGAGCGGTTTATCTGGAATGCATCCGTTACCAAAAAGTTCTTTAAAACCGAAAATTTAAAGGTATCCATCTCAGGAAAGGATCTTTTGAACCAAAACGTTGGCTTTAGCCGTTCGGCTTATAACGGTAACATCAACCAGAGCACCTACACTACAATAAAAAGATATTTTATGCTTTCTGTAAGCTGGGATTTCACAAAAATGGGCGGAGTTGTAAAAAAATAAAATCAAAATAATGAGAACTGCAATAAAATATACGATACTGTTGGTTATTTTGCTTGTGAATGGTCAGGCTTTTGCACAGAATGTGCATTTCGTACAAAATGGCGTAATCGAATTCGAAAGGAAATCCAACACGTACGCCATACTCAAAAGAAACACCAAAGATGAAGATGCTGGCTACATTCAGGCTTTAGTGGAGCAATACAAGAAAAATAATCCTCAATTTAAAACAGACAAGAGCACGCTTTATTTTACCAAAAGCAAAAGCCTCTATAAATGGGCCGAAAATGAGCAATCGACCAACAACTGGATTGTCAGAGAACCTTTAGCAGATTTGAAGAACATTGTTGCTACAAATTTTGATACGCAAAGCAATATTATTCAGAAAAATGTTTACGATGATTTGTTTCTTGTAAAGGATAGCGTAAGAAAAATAAACTGGAAGATTACCGACGAAACACGCGAAATTGCGGGCTACGAGTGTAGACGAGCGAATGCTGTTATTATGGATTCGATTTATGTTGTAGCCTTTTACAGCACTCAAATTGCCGTTTCAGGTGGCCCCGAATCCTTTACCGGTTTGCCCGGTATGATATTGGGGCTGGCATTGCCACACGAAAATATTACCTGGTTTGCCACCAAAGTTACCGAAGTTGCGGTACCCGAGAAGGATTTAGCCGCTCCGGTAAAAGGAAAGCCTGTTGACAACAAAAAGCTGACGGAGATTTTATTAGAAGCATTAAAAGACTGGGGTAAATACGGCAACGAGAAACC
>Ga0308165_1004706_pt1 | contig 13231 bp, 12 predicted proteins | sample PhyWR2_FD_201032 | JGI IMG/M metagenome (GOLD analysis project Ga0308165, IMG submission 201032) | Phyllosphere microbial communities from UC Gill Tract Community Farm, Albany, California, United States - DLSLW.R2 | ecosystem: Host-associated > Plants > Phyllosphere > Unclassified | place: USA...
AAGGCAATAACACTTTTGTTATTATGCCAACAGGCGGAGGGAAGTCTATTTGCTATCAGTTACCCGCTTTAATGAGCGAGGGAACAGCAATTGTGATTTCTCCGTTAATTGCATTGATGAAAAACCAGGTAGACCAGTTAAGGGCTTTTGGTGGAAATGACAGTATTGCACATTTTCTTAATTCATCCCTAAATAAATCTGAAATTACTCAAGTTAAATCTGATCTTTTAAGCGGTCAGACTAAATTATTGTATGTTGCGCCCGAATCTTTGGCGAAGCAAGACAATATTGAATTTTTAAATCTGATTAAGATCTCTTTCGTAGCTGTTGATGAAGCACACTGTATTTCTGAATGGGGTCACGATTTCAGGCCGGAATACCGTAAGATTAAACAAGTTATTGCTGGCTTAGGTAACAATATCCCAATTATTGCTTTAACTGCTACTGCAACACCTAAAGTGCAGCAGGATATTATGAAGAACCTTGGGATGACGGAGGCAACCTTGTTTAAATCTTCATTTAACAGGCCCAACTTGTTTTATGAAATCCGTCCGAAAAGAGATATCACGAAGGAAATCATTAAATATATTAAATCCAATCCTGGCAAATCCGGAATTATTTATTGTTTAAGCCGAAAAAAGGTAGAGGAAGTTGCAGAAGCATTAAATCTCAATGGCATTAGTGCCTTACCATATCATGCCGGTTTAGACCCAAAAGTGAGAGCCGATACACAGGATAGGTTTTTGATGGAAGATGCTGAAGTTATTGTAGCCACCATTGCTTTTGGTATGGGGATAGATAAACCAGATGTCCGTTTCGTTATTCACCACGATGTACCAAAAAGTATGGAGGGCTACTATCAGGAAACGGGTAGGGCTGGACGTGATGGCGGCGAAGGCGTTTGTATTGCCTTTTATGCACAGAAAGATGTAGATAAGCTGGCCAAGTTTATGAAAGATAAACCGGTTTCGGAACGCGAAATTGGCACCCAGATATTGAAAGAAGTGATCGATTATGCTGAATCAGGCGTTTGCCGACGTAAGCAGATCCTTCATTATTTCGGTGAAAACTTTAATGAAACTGGCTGTAACTGTATGTGCGACAATTGCAAAAAGCCAAAAAAACAATTTGATGCAGAAAATCAGCTATCTACCGTTCTGAAATTTATCGAAAAATCGGGTGAAAAGTTTGATGATGCACACTTGCTCAACGTTTTTTTAGGTTTAGAAACCGCTCAAACCATTGCCTACGAGCATAGCAAAATTCCTGAATTTGGAATTGGCAAACAAGAAGGCGAACTGATGTGGAAATCGATTATACGCCAGGCCGTTTTAAATAATTACCTGTTTAAAGATATTGATAACTACGGTTTACTAAAATTAACAAAGCAAGGGAGAGATTTTATTGTTAATCCGTACAGCCTTAAATTCATTTTAAACGAACCGATAGAAAGCGGGACTGATGATGACGATGATGATGTAAAACAAGGCACAGGTGCCTTAGATACACATTTACTATCGTTACTTAAGGATCTGCGTAAAAAAATCGCTAAACAGAAAAGTGTACCGCCATTTGTGGTTTTTCAAGATCCATCTTTAGAGGAAATGTGCACGCATTATCCGATTACGATGGAAGAACTCCGTCAGATTTCTGGTGTAGGTTCGGGTAAAGCGATGAAATTCGGAACCCCTTTTATCGAATTGATCAAAAAATATGTTGAAGATAATGATATAGAACGTCCGATCGATCTGATTATTAAAACACAGGCCAATAAATCGCAAATGAAAGTTTCGATTATCCAAAATATCGATAGGCAGATTGGTTTGGAGGATATTGCCGATTCGAAAGGCATCACTTATGAAGAAATTCTTAAAGAGGTAGAATCTATTGTAAATTCTGGTACAAAACTGAACCTGAACTATTTTATCGATGAGGTAATTGATGATGATCGTCAGGACGAAGTTTTTGATTACTTCAGAGCCGCAGAAAGTGATTCTATTGATGAAGCACTTAACGAGTTGGGTGAAACCGATTATACCAGAGAAGAAATTCAACTGATGCGGATTAAATTCATGTCAGAACTAGGAAACTAAAAAATAGATAGGAGATGTTAGATTTGAGATAGGAGTGATATTCACCATGATCTCATATCTCATATCTCATATCTCATATCTCAATTATGTTAAACTACTTAGATAAATTAAAAAATACAAATTCAGGAAATTTCTTTTTAATGGCAGGTCCGTGCGCAATTGAAGGCGAGGATATTGCGATGAGAATTGCTGAAAAAATTATTACCATTACCGATAAACTTCAGATTCCATATATTTTTAAAGGCTCGTACCGTAAAGCAAATAGAAGTAAAGGCAGTTCTTTTACTGGTATTGGTGATGAAAAGGCTTTACGCATTTTAGAACGGATTGGTAGAGAATTCGGTGTGCCAACAGTTACCGATATCCACGAAAGTAGCGAAGCGGCAATGGCAGCTGCTTATGTGGATGTATTGCAGATTCCTGCATTTTTATGTCGCCAAACCGATTTATTAATTGCTGCTGCAGAAACTGGAAAAGTAGTAAACGTTAAAAAAGGACAATTTCTTTCGGCAGGCTCGATGAAATTTGCAGTTGAGAAAGTAAAAGAAGCCGGAAACAACAAAGTAATTTTAACGGATAGGGGTAATACTTTTGGTTATCAGGATTTGATTGTTGATTACCGCGGTTTGCCAGAAATGCAAAGTTTTGGCGTTCCTGTAGTAATGGACTGTACACATTCATTACAACAGCCCAATCAAAGCAGTGGTGTTACAGGCGGCAAACCAGAACTGATCTCTACGATCGCTAAAGCCGCAATTGCTGTAGGGGCAGACGGCTTATTTATTGAAACTCATCCTGATCCTGCAAATGCAAAATCAGATGGAGCGAATATGCTGCACTTGGATTTGTTAGAAGAAACTTTAACCAGATTGATCAGAATCAGACAGGCTATATTATAATTTTGAATAACACGAAAGTATTTCTCACAGCCGAGTGGCACAAGCTCGCATTAGCACAGTATGCTGTGGATAAAGAAATACTTTCGAAATATCTTCCACCCCATACCAAATTAGATGACTGGCAGGGTAAATACTATGTAAGTTTAGTCGGCTTTATGTTTGTTGATGTGAAACTGCTTGGCTTTAATATTCCATTTCATAACCATTTTGAAGAAGTAAACTTAAGGTTTTACGTCAAATTTAAAGATGGCGATACCTGGAAGAGAGGAGTGGTGTTTATCAAGGAATTTGTTCCAAAACCCGCAATAACTTTCGTAGCCAATACCATTTACAAGGAGAATTATCAAACATTTGCAATGAAACATGTTTGGATTGAGCAAAAAGATCAGCTTGAGGTAAATTATCTTTGGAAGAATAAAAATTGGCATAATTTCTCAGTAATCGCTGATTCAAAGGCGGAAGAGATACGGATTGGTAGTGAAGAAGAATTTATTACAGAACACTATTGGGGTTATACCAAAATAGGAGAGCATAAAACATCAGAGTACGGTGTGGAACATCCACGCTGGCAAGCATATCCGATAAAAGATTATAAAATCGACGTTGATTTTGGGCTTAATTATGGTAATGATTTCGCTTTCTTAAATAATGTCATTCCCGATTCTGTAATGCTGGCGGAGGGTTCAGAAATTAGGGTATTAAAAGGAAAGAAGTTTTAATTTCTAAACGAAATCGTCTTCTCGACCTTAGGGGAGAGATCTGCATTATATATATTCTTATTTCCCTTCATCTAATAGCTGTTGAATGCAATGAATAATCCTTATCAATAGCGATCGCATTAAGATTCCTGCATGCGCAAGAATGACGGCCATAAATTCGTAACAGTATAACGAGCGCCGAGTTATATCCGATGATAATCAGCACGCCAATTTTTAATGGCTTTTTTAAGCTCATCGGGAGATAAATTTTCGTTAACAGCTCTATCTGTTAAGGCCAGATACTCTTCGTCACTGGCAAAACGCAAAGCCAAAATTTGACTTAAACTAACTGCGTTTGGAATTGCTTTTCCAGCAAGGATAAAATAGCGAAGGTTTTCTTCAGCACGTATCGCTCTATCCTGCGCTTTTAAAGCAAAAGTTCTCGACATTACGGCTACGATAAATATTAAGAAAAATGCAAAGAAAATTAATCCATACATTGGATTTTGAGTGATTCGGCAAGCATAAATAGACACACCTAGCCCTAATGCAGCTAACGGAACCGTAAAGAAATGAAATAACGGATAATATCTTTTATGATTTTCGTAATTTTGAGACATCTTTATTCTTAATTAAATTATACTACTTCTTTTTTTTCTTTGACATTTTTAGCACATTTTTGATATGTATGGCAACCGCTGTGCTTTCAATGTTTTCTCCCGTTTCAATATACCTACCTACTGAGCCGTTGCATTTAATACAAAAACCTTTTAAAAGAATATCATTCAGCCTATTTAAATAGGGCTTATAATTTATAATGGTAGTCATATCTCTACATGTTACACAATATGAGTTTTCGAGTAAAATGTTAAGATCTTTATAGCGATCTAACATGATAAGCTCAACATCGTAATCTTCAATTTCTATTTCCATAAAATTGCTGTTATATTTTAGTAACCACAAATGATGTTCTGCGGTTATTTTTTCTACCCAATTCAGTTTTATTGTCTGCGATAGGTTTACTGGCGCCAAAACCTTTAAAAGTAAGTCTCTTGCCATCGATACTGTTTTTTACCAGATATTCGTAAACTGCATTCGCACGATTAAATGATAATTTTTCATTCAGCTTATCATCCCCAACATTATCGGTATGACCTTGTATTTCAATCTGGACGTTTTCATTCTGATGAAGAAAATCAATCAACAGATCCAACTCACGGATAGAGACTGGTAAAAGGTTAAATTTATTGGTATCGAAAAATATATTTCTTAAGGTTACATTGCCACCCTGTTTTATTTTTTCAATATAAACTTCAATCTGATACGGCTTATTGATATCACCGGTTTTAAGTTCGAAGTTTTCGGAATAAAACATATAACCTTCAGCATTTACATTAAATAAATAATTGCTCCCAACGGGCATTACTGCCAAAAATTGACCAGTTTCGGGATCAGTATAATCATCAAATACTGTCTTATTAGTTTTTAAGTCAACCACCTGCACATTACTCTCAATTGTCCTTTTAGTATCCTTATCCCTAACAATCCCTTTTACATACGAAACTTTCATTGGCTTGGCCGATTCAGGGATGCCAAAACTGTAAATATCTTGCATGCCAAAACCTCCCTTTAAGTTTGAAGAAAAAAGACCAGAATTTCCATCTGCACTCACCACCAACCCACTTTCATCTTCAAAAGAGTTAATCGGATAGCCCATATTAATCGGTTTTTGCCACTTGCCATCATTATCCTCTCTGCTATAATAAATATCCTTATTTCCGAAACCTGGCCAGCCATCCGATGAAAAATATAAGGTTTTACCATCTACGTGCAGAAAAGGGGTGTTTTCATCAAAAGCGGTATTGATATCTGACCCAAGGTTAATGGCTGGTCCCCATTTGGCATCATCTGTAACTGTACTTTTCCATATATCGTAACCTCCAGATCCACCTGGCCTGTTACTGATGAAGTATAAAGTTCTTCCATCAGGGCTAATTGCTGGCTGTGATTCCCAGAATTCTGAATTAACAGGCTTACCAACGTTGTAGGGTTCGCCCCAATCTTTCCCTTCACGATGTGAAACGTAAATATCGCACCTTCCCAGCCCATCAGGTCGGTTACAGCCCGTAAAAAACAAATATTTCCCGTCTGGAGAAATTGTTTGCGCGCCTTCATTATACCGCGTTGTATTTATTTTACTGGATAAGGGGGTGGCAGTATCCCATTTGTTATTTTTGAGCTGAGAGGTCCAGAAATCTTCATTTCCGTTTACCTGTCGGGTAAAAACCATTGTTTCACCATCGGCGGTTAACGCAGGGAAATATTCAGCATCAGCGGTATTTACACCCTCACCTAAATTTATCGGACTATATTTTACAGGTTTTTTTATTGAAATGGAAGCGAAATCACAATCTAAAAGATACTTTTTAGCTTTCCTTGACCTTTCTGAAGAAGAATCCAAAGTTAAAAATTCTCCGAAATGTTGTTTCGCCTTTGCGTAATCCTGGGTAGCAAATTCCATTTCCGCCAATCCATAAATTACTTCCGGAGTTACAGTTTTATTGATCAGTATCGCTTTTTCATAAGCGGCTTTGGCCTCGGGATATTTCTTTTGCACTTTTTGAACATTAGCAAGCGCAATGTAAGCCCCCTGAAATAATGGATCGGCCTCAACTGCACTTTTTAAAGTCTGTTCGGCAGCAGCATAGTCTAGCTTTTGAATTAATGGACCTGCTTTTTCGAAAAAGGTCTGCGCTTTTCTATTGGATGAGCTTTGCCCAAAGCAATAGATGCTCAGTATGCTAAAGATGAGGAAGAGACGGAATTTCATTACATTAACATTTGGTTATAAAGCTAATGTATTGTTTTTAAGGAATATTTAAAAATTTGTGTGTTTGTAAAGAAATCTCCCATTTAGGATTTGCCATTACATATTCGATAATTAATGGGGTAATTTCCTTTGATTTAGACCATTCAGGCTGAAGATATAGTTTACAGGTAGGCGATACCATTGCCGCATATTCTTCGGCCCATTTAAAATCACTTTTATTAAAAACGATCACTTTTAATTCGTGTGCAAAAGGTGTAATATCGGGTCTTGGCGCTTTAAATTTCTTCGGAGATAAACAGATCCAATCCCAGTTTCCCGAAAGCGGATATGCTCCAGAAGTTTCGATAAAGGTTAGAATGCCTCTTTCTTTTAGTTTAATGGTCAGGTAATCAAGGTTATAAATTAAAGGCTCACCACCAGTAATTACAACTGCTTTTCCCGGAAATTTATCTGCGTTTTCTACAATAATATCAGATGGAGTAAGTGGATGCATTTCAGCGTCCCAGCTTTCTTTAACATCGCACCAGTGGCAACCTACATCGCATCCCCCTAAACGGATAAAATAAGCAGCTTTGCCGGTATTAAACCCTTCGCCCTGTATGGTATAAAATTCTTCCATCAAGGGAAGTAATGTGCCGTCTTCTGGTATGTCTTGTTTCATTTTTGAGGATGCAAATATCCTAAAAAAATATGGTGAAGCAGTTCCTCTTTTGAAATTTAATGGAAAGATGAAATAAGAGTGATATTTATTTGCCGTATTTTAGCAGAATGAAGTGGTTTAAGGCACTAAATAATAATCAGATTCCCCATCCGGAGACCATCAAGACCATTGAAGTTGCCGGAAAACAGATCTGTCTGATCAATAATGAGAACAAGATTGTTGCAACACAATCTCATTGCCCTCATGCCGGAGGTCATTTTAGTGGTGCTTGGTGCAAAAATGGAAATTTGGTTTGCCCGATCCATAGGTACGAGTACAGTTTAACCACCGGAAGAGGAGCAGAAGGACAGGGCGATTATATTAATATCTACCCAACCGAGTTACGAGAGGATGGATTGTATATTGGTTTTGAAGAAAGCTGGTGGAGCAAACTGTGGGGATAAATTAGGTTAAATACCTCTTTCAAATATTGATAATAGCTGAAAGAACTAATTGAGCAAATATCTTTTAAAAAAGTCCTGGCAATTTAAAACCTCTATTTCTGAGAAATAAAAATCTTCTATATCTTCGGTAACAATGCACATACTGCCTATTGCTTGAGCGGCATAATATTCTAAACCATCCTCGAAATCATTAATTGATTTATTGATAAGGGTATTAAAAACTCCTTCAGAAGAATTCTCGGCGATTTTAATGTGACGGCAAAGTAAATCTATTTTCTGCTTCGCGAGCTGAGTATTATGCTTCTTTTCTGCAAAATAAAAAGCAATAGCTAAACAAAGAGGAGAGGTGTATACTTCAAATTTTGGATGAGAGGCTAAACTTAAAATCCTGGATGAATACGTGTAAAGCGGATATTCTTTATTTAGCACCGAAACCAAAACATTTGCATCTAAAAATATTTTCATTTATTATTTTTTAGAAGAAAAAAATTCATCTTTTGAATCGCGACGTGTTTTTTTTGGAGATTTTTTATATTCTACTTCACCTTCAGCAACCATACTTACCCAATCTGCAATAGGAAAATCTTCTAGAGATTTGTATTCTTTTGAGGTTACTTGCGTTAACAGATATTCTATTAAACGCGATAAACTAATGTTATTATCGGCAGCATATTTTTTTGCCTTTGCAACAACATCCTGATTAAAGCTTAAAGTTAATTTCGTATCCATTATCTTTTTGTTTTACAAGTAAATATACAGAATATACGTATGGTTTAAAAATATAATACGTAAAAAAAAGCAGCTCAAATATTTGAACTGCTTCTAAAATTTGTTATTCTTCAATCTTTAGGATTAAGAATATATCTCTTTCCTGGCCGATGCCAAGGTATTTTTTAATAAGCCAACTATGGTCATCAAACCTACTCCTCCTGGAACAGGTGTAATGTATGAAGCCTTTGGTGCTACGTTTTCGAAATCTACATCACCGTATAACTTAAAGCCAGATTTGGTTTCAGTAGAAATTTCGCGGTTAATGCCTACATCAATAATAATGGCACCCGTTTTAACCATATCAGCAGTAACAAAATTCTTTTTACCAATAGCTGCAATCACAATATCAGCCTGAAGAATCTGCTCCTTTAAATCTCTTGTACGCGAGTGTGTAAGCGTTACCGTACAGTTACCAGGATTGGCATTACGAGCCATTAAAATACTCATTGGGCTTCCTACAATATTACTACGACCAACTACAACACAGTGCATACCTGTTGTATCTATACCGTATTCTTGCAACATCAGCAAAATACCATAAGGTGTAGCCGGAATAAAACAAGGTAGATTACGCATCATCCTGCCTAAATTTACAGGGTGAAAACCATCTACATCTTTACGGTGGTCGATCTTTTCGGTAACTTTTTCCGGATCGATGTGTTTTGGCAAAGGCAATTGAACAATTAATCCATCTACATCATTATCCTGATTAATCTCTTCAATTTTAGCCAGCAATTCTGCTTCGGTTACCGAGTTATCGTAACGGTGAAGTGAAGATTTGAAACCAACTTTTTCAGAGTTTTTCATCTTACTGGCCACGTAGGTTTCGCTACCGCCATCATTACCTACCAAAATGGCAACTAAATGTGGTTTACGGCCACTCTTATTCAAAAATTCTGCAGCTTCTTCTGCAATTTGAACTTTAACTTTTTCTGATACGTATTTACCGTCTAATAATTTCATTTTTATGAGATGTGAGATACTAGATATTAGATTTGAGATCAGACGCTTCGTCTCATGTCTCAAATCTAATACCTCAAATCCTTATTCTAATCTAATTTCAAAACTGCCATAAACGCACTTTGTGGAATTTCTACGTTTCCAACCTGGCGCATACGTTTTTTACCTTTTTTCTGTTTTTCCAATAACTTACGTTTACGGGAAATATCACCTCCGTAACATTTAGCCGTTACATCTTTACGTAAAGCACTCAATGTTTCACGGGCAATAACTTTAGCGCCGATAGAAGCTTGTATTTTAATCTCAAACTGCTGACGGGGGATTAACTCTCTTAATTTCTCGCAGATTTTCTTTCCGAAATCGTAAGCATTACTTCTGTGGATCAAAGATGACAATGCATCAACCGGCTCATCATTTATTAACATATCTAAACGAACCAAATCCGATTTACGATAACCAATCTGATGATAATCGAAAGATGCGTAGCCTTTTGAAATCGTTTTCAATTTATCATAAAAATCAAATACAATTTCGCCCATTGGCATTTCAAAAACCAACTCAACTCTGTCGGATGTTAAGTAGGATTGATTTACAATTGTTCCTCTTTTCTGAATACAAAGTGACATCACAGGACCAACAAAATCAGCTTTGGTAATAATGTTCGCTTTAATAAATGGCTCTTCAACAGAATCCAGTTTACTTGGATCAGGCAAATCAGATGGGTTATTTACAAAAATCTCATCGCCTTTTGTGGTATGAGCAATGTAAGATACGTTGGGAACGGTAGTAATTACCGTCATGTCGAATTCACGCTCTAAACGTTCCTGAATAATCTCCATGTGCAACATCCCTAAGAAACCGCAACGGAAACCAAAGCCTAAGGCTGCAGAACTTTCAGGTTCGAAAACGATAGATGCATCATTTAGTTGCAACTTGTGCATTGCTTCGCGAAGTTCTTCAAACTCATCCGTATCAACAGGGTAAATACCTGCGAAAACCATTGGTTTTACTTCCTCAAATCCCTGAATTGAATCTAACGATGGTCTTGCTGTAGTCGTAATCGTATCACCAACTTTTACTTCCCTGGCTTCTTTAATTCCGGAAATAATGTAACCCACATCTCCGGTTTTAACCACATTACGTGGTGCCATATCCAGCTTCAAAATACCTACTTCATCAGCTAAGTATTCTTTCCCGGTATTGATAAATTTTACTTTATCACCTTTTTTTATCTCGCCGTTTACTACCTTATAATAAGCGATAATTCCGCGGAATGAGTTAAAAACAGAGTCGAAAATTAATGCCTGTAATGGTGCTTCCGGATCGCCAACCGGAGCAGGAACGCGGTCAACAATGGCCTGGATAATATCTGGGATCCCTAATCCGGTTTTGCCCGATGCAGGGATAATATCTTCTCGTTTACAGCCAATTAAATCAATAATCTGGTCTTTTACTTCCTCAGGCATTGCCCCAGGAAGATCCATTTTATTTAAAATCGGAATAATTTCAAGGTCGTGCTCTAAAGCTAAATATAAGTTGGAAATGGTCTGTGCCTGAATCCCTTGTGATGCATCTACAATAAGTAGCGCACCCTCGCAGGCTGCAATAGAACGCGAAACTTCATAAGAAAAATCCACGTGTCCAGGTGTATCGATAAGATTGAAATTATATTCAATATCACCAACTTTATAGTTCATTTGTATGGCATGACTTTTAATTGTTATGCCTCTCTCACGCTCCAAATCCATGTTATCGAGCAATTGTGCCTGCGCTTCGCGCTTAGAAATTGTCTCGGTGTATTCTAATAACCTATCAGCCAAAGTACTCTTACCATGGTCGATATGTGCAATAATGCAAAAATTACGTATATGCTTCATCTTTGCGCAAAGATATGTTTTTTAAGGTAATTTTTAAGCTAGAAAATATCGCCATCAAACTCATTAATTTGAAAAGCAAATGTAATAGCACTTTAGGATATTTAGCGCATCAGACATCAAAACTACAGCCTGCCTTTTAGATTTTAGAAGAATATAAGCAGTACACCGATTTATATATTACATATTCGGTGTACTGCTCTGGTTAAATTAAAAAAATTAAACCATTGTTTTTTTCCACTTGCCTTTTTTAAACAAGATAAAAGCCGCAATGGCAATTCCTGCTTCAGCTGTTGGGATGGCAATAAAAACACCAGTTGGCCCCATTTCTAAAAACTTAGCTAAAAAGTAGGCAAGTGGAATCTGGAATAGCCAAAAAGCAAAAACATTAATTTTAGTTGGCGTCCAGGTATCTCCAGCCCCATTAAAGGCACTGCTAAAAACCATTGCAGCTCCATAAATTACGAAACCGATGCTTAAAATCTTCAAGGCCTTACTTGCTATGGCTATTACTTTTTCATCAGAAGTGAAAAAAGCAGCAAATAAATGTCCGCAGGTAAGAAAAAGTACACTTACCACAGCCATAAAAATGATGATGTATTTTAAGGTTTGAAAAACCGATTGTTCGGCTCTGCCAATATGACCTGCACCTAAATTCTGGCCAACTAACGTTGCTGCAGCATTACTTAATCCCCAAGCGGGTAGTAAAAAGAACATCATCAGCCGAAGGGCAGTTTGATAACCTGCTGACCCTTCATCTCCACCTGTAGTAGCAACCAACTCAGCTAAAAATACCCAGCTACAACTTGCAATTACGAACTGGAAAATTGCAGGAGCTGCAATCTTTATAATCGCTTTAATCTGTACTAAGTCTGGAATAAAATGGCTGATGCGTATTTTTAATGCATTCTTTCCACTGAATAAATTATAAATTTGATAACTAACACCTAAACCACGACCAATAGTGGTAGCAATTGCGGCACCAGTTAACCCGAATGCAGGTATTGGACCTAAACCATTGATAAAAATAGGGCACAGGATAATATTCGCAATATTGGCGATCCACAAACTTCGCATTGCAATTGCTGCATTACCGGCACCTCTAAAAATCCCATTGATTAAGAATAAGAGTACAATGATGATACTTCCGCCCATCATGATCCGAACGAATGCTGTACCGTGATCTGCAGTTTCTACGGATGCACCCATGAGTAAGAGAATATCTCTGGCGTAAATTATCCCAGCGATGCTAATTACAATATTAACTGCTACAGCAATCACTATGGTTTGCATCCCTGCTTTTGATGCTGCTTCAGGATTTTTCTCGCCAATTCTACGGGCAACCACAGCGGTTGCCGCCATGCTTAATCCAATGGCTAAAGAATAAATAATTGTTAGAACAGATTCGGTTAAACCAACTGTTTGTATAGCGTGACTGCTGTTTTCTAAATGACCTACAAAATATAGATCGACTAATGCAAAAACCGATTCCATGGCCATTTCCAGCATCATTGGGATGGCCAATAAAATAATAGCGCGTTTAATGCTAATTGAAGTTAAATCAACCTCATGCCCTTTTAAAGATTGAATGAGAATATCGAAAAAAGACGAAAGTTTGCCCTGCGTCTTTGTGGACTGTGACATATAATAATAAATTAAGGTGTAATGTATAAACCAATGATACGCTTTTAAGCGTACATATCTAAAAATTGAAGGGGAGGGAATCCTCGGTTATTTAGAACCTCAAACGAATTGCAGATACTATCATTGTTCTGTTCTTTTTGATGAAACAAAGATAGCTAAAATTTTGAATTGTCAAATTTTGATGACTAATTTTTATTGAAGTGATTGAATTTTTGCGATCTCTTTTTGCCACGAAGACGCAGAACTCAAGGAATTATTTTTAGCAATTGTCAGTCTGAGGGATAATTTATTTATAAAAACTAATATAAGTGACAGAAGAATTTCAAGTAAATAAATTTCCTCTGAGGAGCGTCATTTT
>Ga0308165_1004709_pt1 | contig 13218 bp, 15 predicted proteins | sample PhyWR2_FD_201032 | JGI IMG/M metagenome (GOLD analysis project Ga0308165, IMG submission 201032) | Phyllosphere microbial communities from UC Gill Tract Community Farm, Albany, California, United States - DLSLW.R2 | ecosystem: Host-associated > Plants > Phyllosphere > Unclassified | place: USA...
GAACCGGGCGGCCATGAACCGCCTCGCAGCGAGCAGGGCACGACATGAGACCCGGGAATGGCGAGTGAAGCGGCGGGAACGCACGCGGCATCTGATCGAGCTCGGCGGGCTCGTGGTGAAGTCCGGGCTGGTCGAGCTGGTCGAGGATGACCGCGCCGTCCTGCTCGGTCTGCTGGTGGAGGCAGCCGCCAGGCTGCGCGGCGACTACCGCGAGCAAAGCCTCACGCTATGGCAGCGGCGCGGTGCACGTGCCTTCGCGCAGGATAAGGCCGAGCCGGATGCACAGGCGGAACGCTCCGGCCTGCAGCGTTCGGATCCTACCTAGCGCCGTCAACCCGTCGCAGCGCGGCGCCGCCGATGCCGAGCGGGACGACCACGACTTCGCCGTGGGCGCCGGCGACCATCCCGCGCTGGTCGAAGGGCTCGACCTCGCTTGGTTCGTAGACGTATCGGAAGCTGTTCGGCCCGCCCGCCTCGATAGCGAACGATGCCAGGCGCAATTCGTCGCCGTCGCGCACGATCCAGTGCGTGCCAGGCTGCCACGCCTGTCCCTTCGGGATCGTCAGCACACCGTCATCCAGCGACGAGCGAGGATTGGCATCCTGGCCCTCCCCGACAAAGAGGCCCTGCGCCGGTTTTCCATCCGGGGTCATCACCTCGATGCGCAGCTCTACCGCAGGGTCGCGGCGGGCTTCGGCGAGGGCGAGCTTCGGCGCCCGCAGCGGCCGGGCGAAGAAGTGGAGCCGGGTGCCTTCGAGCCGCCACTGGCCCGCCAAGGTCGTCTCGTTTTCCATGCCGCCGCCCTCGCGTTCGAACATCGGTTCGTCGGCGGTCATCCGCTCCTCGAACCGGCCATTGGCATCAAGGCGCAGGGTGATTGTGACTCCCTCCTCACTGCAGCGATAGAGGCCCGGCGATAAGGTGACGGAAGCTGGATAGGGCTCCTCATCCCAGAGCTCGGGCCCGGATCATGCGACGGGCGCGGAATCTGGGTTCGCGAATGCCGGCGTGGCCGCCATCGCAGCCACAAAACCCAGGGTGAAGATCGAATGCTTCATGCCCGGTTCCTGCCGGGCAATGCCGGCCGCCGCAAGCGCATTGCCCGGCGCCGCGCGAAGCGTCATAGGCCCGACGATGGACGACAATCTCAATACCATTATCCTGCGGGTGCTCGGACGGACACCGCAATGGATTCGGCACGACCTCGACGCCAAGGACGATGCCCTGCGCCAGCGCGCGGAGGAGACGCTCGCCGCGATGATCGCCAGCGCCGTTCGGGAGGGAACCGCAGACTCGGCTGCGGCTTAAGGGAGTTCAGTCAACGAAAGCTCCCGCCTCATGCGCCGCGCGGCGTCTTACTCGCTTGTCATGCTCATTGGTCTGGGGGCTGCGACCTCAATGCCAATCTCCACGTCCGCCCAGCCGACCAAAGCCCCCGTCCAGGTGCAATGTGCGGGTGGCCGCCAGTTCCTGCTCCAGGCGGAGCAGCGACGCGCCAGGGTCCGGGTGGGCGAGCGGCAACTCAACCTCGTCCGCAAATCTTCGTTGATGGGTCAGCAATACCATAGCCCGCAGGCCACGCTGATCCTGGACGGGGACTTCATTGCTTTCGTTCCGAAGGACGACGCAGGCTGGCAGGATTGCCGCGTCGCCAGGACAATCCCGGCCTCGGCGCCGAACGGGTAGGCAAAGCCGTTACGGCCGCGCGATTGGCTGAATTACCGTGCGGATCAGATCCGATTCAGGCGCCCAACCGTTCGAGCAGAAAAGCGGCGCGGTCCTCGATCGGCGCCTTCGGCAGGATCACCACATTATAGCCCAGGCGCGGATACGCCGCGAGCAGACGTTCGTACTCGTCGAGAGCCGAGGCGATGTCGTGCCGGCGATCGGCATCCTGGCGATAGATTTCTGGCCAGGGCGGGGTCAGGAAAACTTCACGGTGGTAGCGGTGCTCGCGGCAAAGGAGCTCGGCCACCGGATCGCCGCTGGCGTGCACGAGTGCGAGCGCGGCATCGATCAGTCCGCGATCGAAGAAGACCCATCCCTCATGGCGCCGGGCATCCGTGCGATCCCGCAACGAAACCTCGATCGCGCGGCGGGCAAAGGCCTGCATGTCGATCCAGGGCAGCGCTGACCCGTCGCCGGCCAGTGGCTCGGCAATCACCCGGCGTCCGGGCTCTTCGACAACTGCGTGCCCGCGCCGCGCCAGTTCTGCAAGCAAGGTTGATTTACCGCCCCCGGAGCAGCCGGAGATCAGGACAAATCTGTCCGATCCATCACCGAGCATCAGTCTGGGTCAGCCGACCGGTGCATCCGCCTCCAGCTTCGCGATGCGCTCGCTGCAGATGGCGTGAACGACGCGGCCGAGTTCCTCGACCTGCTTGCCAAGCCAGGTCAGTTCCTCTCCAGTGATCGTATAATGCTTGGAGTAGCGCGCCTTGACGTAGGCCTCCTTGAGCTTTTCGAACATCGCGCGGTGGCGCTGACTATCGCTCGGCCAGACATAGACGAGCCTGGAGTCGAGCCGCTCGGCCTGGGTCCGCAGAAACGCAAGATTGTGCACGTGGGGCGTGTAGAACGTCGTGACGAGCAGAACGCAGTGATAGAGGCGTTCGCTGGCCTGATGAAGCTCAAATGCGGCTTTGTTATTCCAGCCTCGCTGAGCCGCCTCGTTGCCTTGGATGAGAAACTGCTGAGCGGATGGCATCCACTCCTCAAAATACTCCATCGCCATCGCCAGCGCCGCCTCGGGCGTCTTGGGCTTGGGCGTGTGGAGCGGCGTGTCGTCGCTCTGGTACAGCGCGATGCCGTCCTTGGCGATGTCCATGAAGAAATAGCGGCCGTGGGCAAGCCCGTCGTTCACTTCCTGCAGGGTATGGACGATCAGATTGACCGGGGTCTTGAGGGTGCCGGTGATGCCGTATTCGCGCATCAGCCGGTCATCGACCTTCGCCCAGTATTTGACCCGATCAGTCAGGCGCTTGTCGCTGACGATGAGGAGCAGGTCGTAGTCGGACTTGTAACCCTTGGCGGTGTGCGGCTCATCGACCCAGCCCCCGCGTGCGTAGGAGCCGTAGAGCACGACCTTGAGGATACGTCCCTTCTTCTTCCAGTCGTGGGTGGCGAGCGCGATGCCGTCCTCGAATTCCTCGAAGACGAGCTGGAGCACGCGCGCGAGCTCGCGCTGCTTGTTGGCGGGAAGATGGTCGAGATCGCTTCGCATGGTGCCTCTACCCTGTCGTCCCCGCCGCCCGATGGCAAGCCACCGGACGGCGGGAACCGATCACCATGGCCACAGACGGCGCCACCACGGCTCGCATTCGCGCACGCAGCGCATGAGGATCAGCAATGCCTGGGTGAACGCCGCCTCGATCTCGGCCAGGCCGACGCCATGATGCCGTGCAAGATCGGCATATGTGACCGTCTCGACGCGCAGGGCCAGAAATACCTCGCGCTGGAACGGCGTCATTCGCCTCAGGCCCCGCCGCTCGGCGCGCAGCAGGGCCCGGCGGGAAGGCTGCCGGCTCATGGCCGATCCTCCCCGCAGGCAAGCAGCCAGTCGGCGCCCTTGCTGGCCGCGCTCGCAGCCCGGAAAATCGCCTTATCATCGGCCCTGAGCACCTCGAGCCACGCGCCGATGTAATCGGCATGGCGCACGGTGGGCTGGATGCCCAGCGAGGCACAGGCGAAGGCCGCCGTCATTTCGGCGACAAGCTCCTCGCGCGCATACGATGACGAACCAAACACCCCGGACTGATCGCGCTCAAGCCGGCCCTTGCCGCCGACATAGTGACCCAGTTCGTGCAGCGCCGTGCGATACCAGTTGATCGGCTCCCGGAACGCGACCTGCGGCGGCACCTGCACGAAATCCGGACCCGGCGCATAGAACGCCTCGCTGCCACCGATCCGGAAGTCCGCTCCCGATCCGGCAATGATCCGATCCGCTTCTGCAATCGCCAGGACCGGATCGGGCAGCACGGAACCACCCGCCAGATCCTCGTCCAGCCCCTCGCACTGATCGATATTGAAGACGATGAAGCGCTTGAGGAACGCCACGGTCCGCGCCTCGCTGCCTTCGCTCAATGCACGCGCCGCCTCGTCCTTGGGGGTGAATCGATCGGCATAGCAGATCACCGTCCCCTTCGCGCCGCGCCGCACGGTCCCGCCCGCCGCTGCCGCCTGCCGATATGTCAGCCAGCGCTGCGAGGAGAACCCGCCTCCGACACCCGCTGCCCATAAAATGAGCACATTAATTCCCGAATAGACCCGCCCCGACACCGCATTGGCCGGCATCATGCACGGGCACTTGCTCGCATCCCAAGGCTGCACCCATGGCAACCGGCCTTCTTCCAGCTCGACGATGATGCGCGCGGTAACCTCGCCATAAAGGCTCTGACGTTCGGACATGCTCCTTCACTCCTTCTTCAACCGCCATTGACCGGCGCCAGGGTGGCGGGGGGCGGCAGGAGCGAACCGAAAAGCCCCGCCGGGTGAAGGCGGGGCGCACCTGAAAGGCCGGAACGAAGAGGAGGACCTGAGCGTAGCTCAGGTTGCGCCGCGCCGAGGCGGGGCTAGGGGGTAGCGACGCCCCCCGCCACCTTGGGGCCGAAGGCCCAGCGCCGCCGCGCATACGCGCGGCGTCTGCAGCCGGGACGCGCCAGCGCCCCGCCCGGACCGCAACGCGGGCCGCCCTTCGCGTCAGGGATCGCAGCGGTCATGCCGGCGAGACGCCGAAGGCGGCTCGAGCGACGCGAAGCGGAAGGCAGAGCCCGGCCCGGCCACCGGCTGCGGGACGCCCAAACTGCACCCTTGAAAATATTTCTGTCGCAGCCCCGAGCAGCTTCGGAGACGACCGCCAAGCGCAGGATACAATGGCGTAAAACCTGCGGAATCTCGCCGTCTTGACCGCATCGAAGCCATCCCAAATGCTGTCTTCGCGAGGCAATTGCGCCATCGCCGCATCAGGAGACACCGCCGTGACCGATAACGCCCCCGACCGTATCCTTCGCCTCAACGCCGTGCTCGATCGCACCGGACTTTCGCGCGCGACGCTCTATCGCAAGATCCAGGGCGGGACATTTCCCAGGCAGCTGCGCATCGCGACGCGGTGCGCGGGCTGGCGCGAAAGCGCCATCAACGAGTGGATGCGTAACCCGATGTTCTATTCGGTCGAGGATGGCTGACCGCCATGCCCACCGCTCGAAGCATTGCCCAGACGGAACCGAAGCGACATCGCTTCCGTTCTGTCCGGATGGAGACCGAGATGACGACGCCCCCGCACACGATCACCACCGTCTCGAGCCTGGACCTGGACCGATACCTTGGAACCTGGTTCGAGATCTGCCGGCTACCGCTCAAGTGGGAGGACGCGAAAGCGCGCGATATCACTGCCACCTATTCGCTCGATACCGACGGGGCGATCAGGGTCGACAACCGGTGTATCGACGAGGACGGCAAGCCCGACCAGGCGATCGGACAGGCCGTCCCCACCGATGCGGGCAAGGCCCGGCTGAAAGTCAGCTTCCTGCCCCAGTACCTGCGCTGGCTTCCCTTCACCAAGGGCGACTATTGGGTCATGCGCATCGCGGCCGACTACTCGGTCGCCCTGGTGGGCACTCCCGATCGGGCCAATCTGTGGCTGCTCTCGCGCACCCCGCAGCTGCCCGGCGAAGTGCGCGACGACTACCTGTCGAGCGCTAGCGCGCAAGGGTTCGACCTGACGCCGCTGATCACCCCGCTTCAGAGCGGCAACATCGTGTCCGACAGCCTTATCGCCCAGGCCTAGACTTTTCCCGAGAAGGCTTGCGCTCGGCACTCCCTCTCGCTGCCCGGCAAACAGTCGGAACCCTCGCTAATTATCCTACCCCGGCTGCCTGCCAGGGCGAACGACATCGACCCGGCAACCCAAAGCGGCAAGAACGGCCAGCGCCTTGCCAAACTGCACGGTGGGTTTGCCGCGTTCCAGTTCGACAAGAAAACGCAAACCGACCCCGCTGGCTGCGGCAAGTTCGTCCTGACGCAACCCCTGTGCCTTGCGTTCCTGGCGGATCAAAGCGCCAAAGGCAGTGACATCGTCCATGGCTTTGTCCCAAAAAATTCCCGATCGGGACAATAGACCATCCATTGCCGGTCACTACGTCCATTCTTTCCCGATCGGGAAATCCGCAGAGCAACCTGCACCCCGCGGGTTTTATCATCCGCTCCACCGCACGCATGCGTGACCGCATGCCGCGGAAGATGTGGGCTCAAGTGGATGGACCAGGAACCGGCCGTCGATATCGTTCGCACAACAGGTCTCACCGCGTTGTCCGCGCGGAGCGGTTGTGCCACAGGCGCCGGCAAAACCGAGCAACGGAGCCGCTCTTGTCGAACGCGCAACCCATTTTTTCGCGGAGCGACGGTCCGGCGCAGGCAAGCAAGCGGGCGATCGAACGCCGGCCGTGCGAGGCTGCCGGTCCGGCGCCTGGCGGATGCGCCAGCCCTCGAAACGCCAGCCTCCACACCGCTTTCGTGGTGCACCCGAAGAGTGTTTCCTCTCGGAAACATCGCTCATGACGCGCGGGCGCGTAACCGTCAGCGAGCAGTTCGACCTGTTCCTGCCGTACATCGCCGACCTGCCCTTGCGCGACCAGCGCGAGATGATGGAGCGGCCGTTCTTCAGCCTCGCCAAGTCCAAGCGGGTCAAGCCGATCGACTACACCAGCCCGGATGGCAAGGTTCGCGTCCACGTCTCGGCCAATCCCGACTATGGCATGGCGACGATCTGGGATGCCGACATCCTGATCTATTGTGCCAGCATGCTCGCCGACATGGCGCGCCGGGGCGCCAACGACGTGCCGCGCAAGCTGCACCTGATGCCCTACGACCTGCTGCGCGCGATCGGACGCCCCACCACGGGGCGCGCCTATGAACTTCTCGGCCAGGCGCTCGACCGTCTCGTCGCAACGACGATCAAGACCAACCTGCGCGCCGAGAACCGTCGCGAGGCGACGTTCTCGTGGCTCGATGGCTGGACCCAGCTCGTGGACGAGCGAACCGAGCGGTCGCGCGGCATGACGATCGAGCTGTCGAACTGGTTCTGGGAAGGTGTGATGATGAAGGGCGGCGTGCTCGCCATAGACCGGGCCTATTTCGACATCACCGGCGGGCGCGAACGGTGGCTCTATCGCGTCGCACGCAAGCATGCCGGCGGCGCCGGAGACGCGGGATTTGCGATCTCGATGCCGGTCCTGTTCGAAAAGTCGGGCGCAGAAGGGCCTTACCGCCGTTTCAAGTTCGAGATGCTCAAGCTCGCGGAGAAGGACGATCTGCCCGGCTACGCGCTGGGCATCGAGGCCGCCAAGGATGGCGAACCGATGATCCGCATGCGCCGCGTGGACGGCAAGGGCGGCGCCGAAAACGCCTTGCCCGCATCGATTCAAGAACCGGACGGCGCTCCGGGGACCTCCGCATCGGGGATTGCCTCTGTACCGAGTGGGACGCCGACACCCGAACCCCATTCCCCGCAGGCAGCCGCGGCAAGGCGGGTGTCAGAAGATGTCTTGCCGGGCCAACCCGAGGTCATTGATGCCCGCAAGCTCATCAGGTCGACGATCGCCGGCCTCTCAGACGCGGCGACGCGCGGGTTCATGACCGACGAGACCATCGATCTCCTGCGCCGACAGTGCCCGGGATGGGACCTGCATGCCCTGCATGCCGAATTCGAGCGCTGGACTGGCCAGGACACGCAGCGCACGCCTGTCGACTGGCAACGCGCCTTCATCGGTTGGGTAAAGCGTCACCACGCCAAACATCGTCATCAACTGCCGGGCTGACTGCGGAGCCGATGCGGCAGCCGGATCGGAGCGCTTCCCCCCGCCGCGTTCGGGTGAGAATGCTGCAATAGCTGCCGTGCCAGCGTGGACCGTACTCACCGGAGTTTTGGGCACGGGCGGGAGGAAGCGGCCGAAACGGAGGCCTTGGCTGAAGCCGACTCGCCCTAACTCGGCGAGTCTCGCATTTCGCAGGCGTTCCCGAAGTGTCGCGTCTCGCCTCGTATCGTACCAAACCTTGCGACCACCGATTCGCAGCCGCTTCGAAAATGAACGTGATTCGGCAAGGGGAGAACGCAGCCAAGCCATATTTTTCCCCGATTTGCGTGGGTTCGACACTTCAGGAACACTAGCCGCACCTTGCATCGATTCATCGGGAACACTTCGTCGATCCTACGGGAACGACAGCTTCGAACCTTCAGGAACGGGTCGCCGACACTTCGGGAACGGGCGACCGGCGCGACTCGTGATCAGAGCCAGAGTCGCGGGGCTAAGTCGGCAGCCTAACCTTGTAACAGAGTCGATAAAGACCTCTAACGTCCGGAAGCTTCTGGCATTTTGAAAAAGCTGAAAATAGCCAGGCGAACGGTTGGCAGGTCGGCTCCCGCCCGATAGGCACAAGCCACGGCACGACCATTTTGCCTCTCGCGCGCCGAGCGGCACCAGTTATTCTATTAAGACATTGCTTGCTTCCGTGCGGTCGCTTCTAAACAAGGTGGGAATCGGGGGGATCGATGTTCGCTAAGTTTTGCTGTGCCGTTATTGTATTGTTGGCCGCGTCGAGCGATGCCCATTGTGCGGAGCAAGCCTCCTCGCCGGTACCGCCTTCCGTGATGGCCCTCGAAGGCTGCTGGGAAGGCAGCGGGGACGTGACGGGCAACCGGTCGCATTAGCCGTGAACGCCTACCGCATCGTGCAGGATGCTATGCTGGCTATCGAGGCTGTGAGCAGCGCAATCGCCGATCCCAAGGATCAATATTCGGCCCACCTGGTCTTCGGAGGAACTGGCAAACAGTCCGAGCCAGAAGCCGATCAGATTGTCGGATATTGGGCGGATAGTTTCGGCGGCGCTTTCGCGGCGCCGGGGCGCGGCATCGGCGGCGCGGATGGATTTGAGATCACCTACCAGTATCCCGACGATGCCTTTGTAAATCGGTGGCGCGTCTCGGGAGATCGCCTTACATGGCAAATTGCAGCTCGCGACCGAAAAGGCGTTGAAAAACCATTCGCGAGCTACGTCCTTCGCAGAGCAAAGTGCGGATCATGAGCCGGCTGTCCCGCACCGCGCCAATATCCCCTATTCGCTGCCTAGCGCTTCCCTCCGCACCAGACAAAGACTGCCTGACAACCGGGTAACAAAGACACTTGGCCAGCGCGCCGGATCGATCTTGCCAGAACATCGATCTACTCTGCATCGCCGGACGTGGGCACCAAGGGGCGCTTTTTCGTAAATCCTCGCAACCGGCCAAATCGGCGCCCGTCCAATCCCCCCTTTCTTGATGGCCAGCCCTTTTACCCGCGATGAAGTGCTATTGACCTGCACCAGGCCAGCACGCGGAAAACGCAGCACGACACGCAGCTTTAGAGTGCCGGCCCCGCCTTCAGCGTCCCCGCGAAAATGTCTCGGCGCCTTCTTCACGCCGCGCATTGACGGACGCGAAGCCAGCAGCGACACACAACCAGGTGTCGACGATCCTCAAATTCGCACTTGGGCTGTCACTCCTGCTGGGCGGGTGCAACACCGAGCCAGCTGCCGAACGGACGGGCGCTGCGTCGACCATGGCCGCGATACCCCTGACGGGCAGAGTTACGGACGCCGCAAACATCATTCCTCCGGGAGCGGAGGACGCGATCACTGCGAGGCTTGCGGCGCTCGAGCGTTCGACCAAGCACCAGATGGTCGTCGCAACGACACCCTCTCTGGGCGGCGAGGACATTTCGACATTCACGGCCAGGCTTGCAAATGCGTGGGGTGTCGGCCGCAAGGACCATAACGACGGCGTTGTACTGATGATCGCGCCGAACGAACGCAAGGTGCGTATCGCCGTGGGCTATGGTCTGGAAAAGAGCCTTCCCGACGATGTTTGCCTAGAGATCATCCAGAACGACATCTTGCCGCACTTCAAGGCCGGTGACCTGCCCGGCGGAGCGCAAGCGGGCGTCGCTTCGCTCGCGCGGCACCTGATGGCAGCGCCCTCGCCCTAGCCGCGACCCATGTGACGGCAAAGGCAGGATGGCGCGATCATTCGATGATCTGACCGCTGCCGCCGTCAGCACGAGATGGAACCGTAAGCCCGGACGGCATGGCCTTCCTCGATCTGCTGGCATGACAGATCGACGCCGCCGAGTTCCACGAATGCGTCGGCATATCGGCTCAGCAGGCCCGGGGCCAACCGAAAGGTTGCCCAAGCAGCCTCAGTTATCATTCACCAAGATCTGCCATGGCACTGGCTAGTCGCGGCAATCTCGCTGTCAAAGCAGTTGAGATGCTTTCGTGCACCCCGGCTGAAAAGTCTTCGGGCATGACCGACAATGCCTTTTCCGGGGCATTGCCCGCAATATCCAGAAGCTCCGTGATACTGTCGGACATCAGTTTCGCACTGAGGCCTGCAGCTTTGCCACTCTGCACAAAATGTCGCCCCATTATTTCCAACATCCGGTAATGGCGGCTCTTGCCGGCCGACATTGCGATGCGGAACTGATTTTGGGCAATCTGGCCCTTATCGAACGTTGGCTGGGCCGACAGGACGTCATAGAACGGCGTCGATCGGAACCCGCCTCCCGGCTCGAGGAAAATGCTGAAATTCTTTGCGTGCCCGTCCGTCGCGCCCATGAGCCAGAACAGTATCTGACTCTTGAAGAAGGCGGCCTGGTCGCTTTGCGGATCATTGGTACCCCGGAGCAATTCGAGGATCTGCCGCATGCCTGGCCCACCATCGCTCTGGTATTTGCGCGTTGGTGGAATTCCGATCGCCTGACAGCAATCTTCCTGAGGGAGGCGCAGAATGCGGCTACCATCGCGCCAGCGCCGATCAAACCGCTCTACGACGAGGACACGCCGTTGCCCGAATGTCATTATCTCGGTCGACGCCACTTTCAGCCCGAAGGCTTCCATCAGCTTCAGACAATAGTGCTCGTTGTCGACGCTGTCGGACATGTCGATCATGCCCTCGGACGTCGGAATTTGGCCGAGCTGCGGTTTGAGGATATGTGTGGTCGGAGTGGTGCCTAGCGGTCGACACCAGCGCCCGTCCCTCAGCAGCAGCGCGGTCTTCTCCTGCGCGCCTGCCACCGATATCCGGAATTCCTGTTCACGGTCGACGCCCAGAGGAGCGCTGGCAAGGTCCGCCAGCATGGCCTCTATCTCCGCATCGCTGATGTCCTGGGCCTCAATTGGTCCAGCCGTATCCAGATCCGCTCCCTCGGGAATGAACTGCATCGCGCCGACGCAGTCGCGTCCAATTGCCTCCAGCAAGCTGTAATAGTCTGTACCTTGCGCCCCCATCCGCTCTGCAACACGCCTTCGCACGGCATCGCGATCCGGTAGGAGATTATCGAAGACGGCGGCGACCTCTGCGCCGCGGTATGCATCCAGGCGCAGTGGCAGGGACATCGATACCGCGAACCGGTGCTCCCATTGAAGCCATTCTGCTGCGTAATGAAAGGAGGTCGCACCATTGGCGGCCTTTTCAAGACGGCCGACAAGACGCCCGTTGATCAGGACATCTAGAGGAGCATGGCTTTTCTTGCGCGCCATAGCCTAGAAAATATCCTCGATCGATTTGCCAACCTTACGGCGCGGTACGATCTGCATATCCAGATCCAGAGCAGCTATGATCCCTAAAAGCGTCTCGAGCTTCACTCCCTCACTTCCGTTTTCGATGGCAGAAATCGTCTTTTGATGCGTCCCAACTTTGCTCGCAAGGTCCGTCTGGCTCATGGATCGACGCCGTCGCTCCGTCTGAAGCAGAGCGCCTAGTTGGCTGGCAAGCCGTACCACTTGTTCCATGAGCACTGCTCCGCCTATAACCCAAAAGGTATATTCATTATATATACCCTACAAGGTATTATCAAGAGATATACCCTGTAGGGATTAAACTCTAGATATAACCTTTAGGTTATGATTTGCCAAATCACTCCGGCATGTCAGTCCGCGTCTGGACGGTTCCGCGTTGCAAAGTTGGGCTTGAGGATCTTGGCTCCATCACGAAGACGTTCCAGCTCGTCAGACCAAAACCGCTTTAAAGCGAACCGCTCGTTCCAATATTCACCGCGAGTATTCGCAAGCCCGGCCATCGTTGTCGCGGTCGAGTCCGGCACGATACCCGGGATCTCCCCGTCGCAACGGCGCGGCGCCGGCTGCCCGGGCAGCAGCGCAGTCCGGGTAATAGGTTTCACCCGCCAGTGCTCGCTGCGGGCGCAAGGAAGGAGCCGGGCCGCGGCCTCCACTGCCTCGATGGCAGTGATAGTCGCCGGTCTTGCGGTTGTTATGACAGCCTGCCGCATCGAGGCCGCCCGGATGGGCGTCGGCCGCGAACGGCGCCAGCACACAGACCAGCGCCGATGAAATCCCCCTGATCCTCATTGCCCCAAACTGCGATGAACGATCTGCAATGTCGAGCTGAGAAGCCGCTGATGTGAGTGCGATTCAAATGGCCACGGATCCGTGATGGAAACCGCTTCGCCGCAAACAAGCAGGCAGCCGATCCAGAATGACCTCATGACGCAGCGCGCATTGAAGCGCTGGAAGATGAAGCACCCCATTTGCGCCTCGAGTTGAACGACGCACGCGAAGCGATGGGATTTTCGGCCAGTCAGGCGCAGCGACCAGCGACTGGTTGGTCAGCACAAGGCGGGAACGAAACCAGCGCAGCGCTGTTCCTGTATCGAACGCCCTGCAAAGGGCTGGAACCTGACGGTCCCGCTTCCCCACCCCCTCCGTGGGACCGCCACTCATCAAGGGCCGCTTCTTTTGAAGTGGCCCTTTTTTCGTCGATACCACCGGTCGCACGAATCCGTTGCCGCCGCCAGACCACCGCCCTTTACAGAACTAGCTGTCTGGTCGTGAACCCGTAAATGGGACGCCAGCGGCAGGGGATCGAACCCGCACCTAAGCCTCAAGGGTCAGGATCACTGTGGTGATACGTCTACCAATTCCGTCACGCTGGCCCCGGCGGTTTAGCGCGAAGTTGGGCATGCAGCTATCAAACTCCCTTCCTTGGCGGTGGGAGCTGATTCAGGTTCGGCATGAGCCGATATGATTTGACCGACTTCGCATGGCGGGTGATTGAGCCACTGCTACTTAATAAGCCGCGAGGCGTGCCCCGCGTTGATGATCGCCGCGTGCTGAACGGCATTTTTTGGGCGCTTAGGTCCGGTGCGCCCTGGCGCAACCTGCCTCAACGAT
>Ga0308165_1004710_pt1 | contig 13216 bp, 8 predicted proteins | sample PhyWR2_FD_201032 | JGI IMG/M metagenome (GOLD analysis project Ga0308165, IMG submission 201032) | Phyllosphere microbial communities from UC Gill Tract Community Farm, Albany, California, United States - DLSLW.R2 | ecosystem: Host-associated > Plants > Phyllosphere > Unclassified | place: USA...
AGCGTGGGGATCAAGGTGTAGGCGCCGGGGTGGGGCAGATGCGCATCCAGACCCAGCAGCGCAACCAGGATCAAGATGAGCCCCAGCACCGAAAGGGCGACCCGTGATTGGGGCGCTAATGTGTTCTTGGCAACCCAGAGCGCACCTAGCGCACCCAGCAGAAGCTCCCAGGCCCGTGCAGGCAGCAAGTAGAACGCGGCATTGGGGTGGGCGGATACATTAGCCACTGCCCAAATGAAGCTCGCAGCAGCGCACACTGCGATGGCCGCCCAACGCCAAGGAGAGTTGCGCAGCGCAAAGGCGAGCAGTGGGAAGAGGATGTAGTACTGCTCTTCCACCCCCAGGCTCCAGGTGTGGAGCAGGGGCTTGAGCTCGCTGGCGGGTTCGAAATAGCTGCTGTGCAGCCAGAAATAGATGTTGGACGCAAAGCCCAAGGTGGCAAACAAGCTGCTGCGGAAATCGGCAAACGCGAGCGGCGTCAGCAGCAGGCGTGCGAAGCCGTAGCTCAGCAGCAAGACAAAAAACAGCGCGGGAAGAATGCGCCGCGCCCGTCTCTCGTAGAAACGCAACAGGCTGTAGCGGCCTTCGGCAATTTCGCTGTACAGAATGCGGCCAATCAAAAAGCCGCTGATGACAAAAAAGATGTCGACGCCGAAAAATCCTCCTGGCAGTTGCCGGGATAAACCAGCATGGAAGAGGATGACGGAGCCTACGGCGATGGCGCGTAAGCCATCAATATCTTTTCTGTACTGCATGCCAACTTATTGCCAACGGGTTTTGAGCCGCAGTGCTGGCTGTTCCACCAAACGCCAGGACAGCCAGCCGGCCACCAAAGTCAGCATTACCACGATGGCCAGGCTGCTGGTGAAACCCAGATCGGGCGCCAGCAAGCGTACCGTCTGCTGGATAGGAAACGCATACAGATAAGTACCATAGGAGACATCGCCAAACCTGCCTGCCTGAGACAACACAGGCCAGGAGGCGGTACCCACAGCCAGCAGTACTGCTGGCAGAAACAGCAAGATCGCAGAGTAGGAAAATCCGCACACATAGGCAGCCAGCGCACAAACACAGGCAATAGCCGCAAACAGCGCACGGCGCTGCAAAAACTGCTGATGGAAGCAGGCAATCAACGAGCCAAACGCAAAGTACGCCGGAAACTCCCACCAGTGGGTCATCACTCCCGTCAAATCCACAGTCTTATGGGTAAGAAACCACAGCAGGTATGCAGCGCAGATGGCTGCCCACAGCCAACGAAAGCGCAGCAGCCCGCATGCTCCCGCTGCTGCCAGTACGGCATAGCAGCTCACCTCAATGGGAATGGTCCATAAAGAGCCATTGACCGTATCCGGGAAGGTATTGCCTGCAAATACCCCCGGCAGACCGAAGCGCGTCTGCAGCAACAGGTTGTGCAGATAGTCCCAGGTCATAGGGTGTCGGAAGTAATCGGGAAGCGGCAAGGTTGTAACGCTGGAGCCCAATACCAAGGTGGCCAGCAATACCACCGTCAGCAACGCAGGCCAGATGCGCAGCGCACGTTTCGCACAAAAGGCCCACAGGCGTGGTTGGTAGAACCAGCTGAGAGTGACCAGATATCCGCTGATCACAAAGAAAGCCATCACAGCCACACCACCGACCATCGCCACATTCATCCAGGCTGGGGGCGTTGTGCCGGTGATCGGGTACTGGTGGCTGTACAGCACGGCCAAAGCGGCGGCCAAGCGCAGGGCGTCAAAATTATTGACGGGGTGCAGGCGCGATGGCGCGATGCTGTTCATAAACTAACGTGTGATGATCCACACACAGAAACTACGTCGAAAATTGCTGTTGACTGAGATGTGGTGGGAGTGCTGGCCATGGAATTCTTCTTCACACGATGAGAGGCCACCTCCGCAGGAAGTAGCGTTTTCAATTTTAACGGTCCATTGACTCACACTGGGGCACAGAGGGCGGATTCACTATCAAATTTCGCTCTCCCGTCTTTTTATCAACGGCGATCATCGATAAGCAATCAGGCATTTTCCCACGATTTCCAGAAAGAGTGAGGCGAAAGCCATTTAGCGCTGATATTTCATTGTCTGTGTTGAGCGGTAAATCAGTACGAACCATGGTGATCCACTCGATTGGCTGAGGTAACGGTGGTTGGATCTTGATTTCTAAGGCGCGCTCGGCCATTTCACCTTGCCATCCGCCCCAACCATTTAAAACCATGGCGTCCTCATAGGTTTTCTCGAGGCTAAAAAATCCCTGCCTTTGTAAGTCAGGAGAATAGCTGCTAACCACCAAGGCTTGTTTCATTTTCAGAAAATGGTTGATCGGAACCTCTAACGAGTCTGCTTGCCGTAGAGAGGGATGCAGTGCTGGGTAGGGGTTGATGTGGGAGTACCGATTAAAAATGTAATTAAACTCGCCTTCAGGGAGTTCTGGGAAGTGTTTTTTCCAGAAATCAAGATGTGGTACGGGGGTGACGTGGCTCAAAGATCGAAAACCTAAGCCATTGGCCGTTGATCCTGGTAAATCCATGGCGACCAATAGATTGTTGTTGGATTTTTCCTGTTTGCGTAGATAATCAACGACTAAATTATCTTGAAGATTGAATATCGGCCACGCTGACTGCAAGGGGTTGAATCTACCGAAGAACAATGCTCCGAATATAAGTGATGCCATCAAAATCGATGTGTGTGCCAGATGTGGCTTTTTTCTCGCTACCAGATAAGCGATTGCAACCATGGGTAAGAAAGTCAGGTCTTCCCAGCGCTTTGGCGCAATCGGATACTTCAATAAAAGCCAGCCCGCAGCGGCTGTGATAAGTATTGCTAAAAGACGCTGCCAAGAGAAAACCACACCTGTAACATTAGCTGTATAAAACGCCAAAATTGTGAGTGTAACACCGCTTGCAAATTGCATTCTCACCGATTGGACGTTGTTCCATAGCAAAATCATTCCGATATTTGCGGGGATGGGGAGTAGCATCCATGCGCATTGCATAGCGAATGCAATAGACAGGCCGATAAATACTTTGCGGTGTATTGGGTCATTCCAGAGAATATTGAAATTCCTGTAGTTTAGAACCAGTAGAATGGAAATGTAGTAATACATTCCCACTGATCCGATTTCGGACATGTTGATGCCTATCAGATCCTTGTAACTCCAAGAGAAGTTGATGGCCGGAAAAAACCACGAGAGCCAAAACCTCGAAGGAACGCCTCCTCCGTCTAGATGCCGCCCTCCTGGATACAGTGTTGCACTCGTTGCTTTCAGGTAGTCATAATGGTATAGCGCAGCAGTCGCAGCCGCGAGCATTGCGAATATCAGTAAAAAAGCTAGATTGGGGAGTTTAAATAGCTTGGGTAGTCGCAGGACTAAAATAGCGAAGCCAACAAATGCCAAAGATATTTGGACCGGTGGATAAAGATTTGTTAACAGCCAGGCAACTGCGGCATAATAGAAAAGGAGTAGCTGCCAGATTGGTTTTATTCGTAAGAAGAATGGAATGATAACCCAAGGAAACATTGCCACTAGTGGGCCTTTTTCATTCCACCAAAATTGGCTGAAGCCTGTGAAGTACAGGCTAAATGACAGTAGGATCGCTATATTGTTACTGGCGCCGAATTTTTTGAAGAGAAAGGCATATCCAGCTATAAAGAGTGAAAATATGGCAAACCAATGGAAAGAATAGGCGTAGGCCGGGTTTGCCCATCCATAGAGCCACATGGTCGGCTTGAAGATGAAACCCCAATCGGCTATAGGTAAGCCATAATTGATCCGTAAGTCTTCTTCATATAACGAAGTTTTGTTAAATCTTTTGAAGTCGTTATTGACGGTAGCCTGGGTCATTGGAGTGACGACCGCCCATTCATCACTGCGGACTGGTCTTGCTTCTCCAAAATCAGGCTTGATATCTACGTATCCAAGATGATACTTTAGAAAATATGCATAGGATGATGGTGACCAAGTATTGCTTATATACACCGTGCCTGCGATCAGAAATATAAGTATAAACAAATTTCTAAGCCGGGTAGATTTCATTAAAACTTCCAATATTTTGTTTGAGATTCATTGGGGTGTAATCTCAAGGAGTAATTCCCTCTTCTAAGCTATGAAGTGGTCTGCACCTGGGGTATAGGCAATGTCCGCGGTATATTTTTACTGCAGCGGGAATGGTAAAACCGCCAACCGCCTAACGCTGTCTAGTTTCAGTGAGACTGGCGGTATAGCAGCCGGGTCATGCTGAGGTAGTTCACCGTCATCGCGACGAGGGTACCGGCTGCTACATACAGCATCAGCCACAGCGGGCCTTGGGGAAAGATCCAGGCCAGCAACGAGTAAACCGCCAAGTTGACTGCGCCTCCGCCCAGCATCAGGCCCAGATAGCGCAGGTACTCAGTCAGTAGGCCCCCGGAAGCGCTGCGGCCCGCAAACGAGATATTGCGATTGATCAGCCAAGTGGTGGTAGCGGCCAGCCAGAACGATACGGCTCTTGCGGCATACACCCCCAGCGCATCCCGCAGCAAGGTCAGCACCACGACATCAACAACGAAAGCGAGCGAACCGGCGATCAGAAACCAGAGCACCGAGCGCTTGATCTTGAAATCCATCACTTGCTCGGTGTATTGGCCACGGATGCCAGGTATGCAAACTGCTTGATCTCGCGCCGCGTCAAGGTAATGGCTTGCAGGATCAGGCCGGTGACAAAGGATACGCCTCCGCAAACCATCATGGCGGTTACCAAACCCAAGGTGGGAAAGCGCCGCACCATGCCCGTGTGGCTGTACTCCACCAATATGGGAATGGCCAGTGCAATGGCGATCAGTGCCAGCGCAGCGCCCAGCCAGCCGAAGAACTGCAGGGGCTTCTCGCTGACTACCAGGCGGCCAATGGTCTTTAGGATGCGCCAGCCGTCGCGGTAGGTGGATAGCTTGCTGGCGGAGCCCTCAGGCCGGGCGCCGTAAGGCGTATCGACCTCGGTACAAGGCATGCGCAGCTCCAGCGCATGGACATTCAGCTCAGTCTCGATCTCAAAGCCATGCGAATGCGCAGGGAAGGATTTGACATAGCGCCGCGAGAACACCCGGTAGCCTGAGAGCATGTCACGGAAACTGCCGCCAAAAATCTGCTGCACTGTACCCGTCAACAGCTTGTTGCCCCAGCGATGGCCGGGACGGTAGGTGATGCCTGTGTCGCCCGGTGCGGGTTCGACCTCCACGCGCGCGCCCACCACCATGTCCAGCTGCTGGTCAATCAACATGTCGATGAGCTTGCGTGCTGAAGGCGCGTGGTAGGTCGCGTCGCCGTCGGCCATCACATAGATATCGGCATCCACATCGGCAAACATGCGGCGCACCACATTGCCTTTGCCCTTCAGATTGACATTGCGCAGATGCGCGCCTACTTCAAGGGCGATCTCGGCGGTGCGGTCTGTCGAGAGGTTGTTGAAGATATAGATCTCCGCCTCGGGCAGCGCCTGCCGAAAGCCTTCCACCACTGGGCGCACGGTCAGTTCTTCGTTGTGGCAGGGGAGGATGACGGCGATGCGCTGGTTGCGGTAGAGGCTGGATGGATTCACGGTCATGTCAGAGTTATTCTTCATCATTCAAGCGGCTGCCGCATTGTGCCTGACGCTCGGAGATAGCCAATGCAGCACTCCCCAGCATGTGACAGGGATCATAGCCAGCGACAGTGGGACCAGCGGAGAGAGGTAGAGCATGTTATTGCTGGGTATTGACGTTGCCTCCAAGAATCCTAGTAACAAAACCCGCGTGATAATTCCTCCGGCAATCGCCGAGGTTACCCACCACTCTGGTGGAGGAAGCGTTCGTCTGCGCAGGGACTGAATCACGGTAAGCATGGATCCGGTGAGCCAGACTAAGAACGCCAATGGCAGGGCAGTCGTAGCCAACTTGGATATAGCGCTGGTTAGCCACTGCGCTAGACGCATACGAAGCGCATCACGTGGCGATTTCAGTGTGTGTTCGCCCCAAGGACCTAGTGTGTCTGCTCTCAAGGCCAGTGGGCCGTTGGTGACAGAGTCAAACAACGCTAAATATTTGATATCGCCTTCGCTTGGGCGCTGATACGCAGCACTTTTGCCAAGGGAAGAAAGCGTTTGAAACACTGCCCAGGATGCATGCAAGGTATCAACCGCATAGCCTTCATGCCATGGTGGAAGAAGGGTCTTGCGCATTGGCAGGCAGTCGCTAGGGCGCAGTCTGCAGCCCTCTTCAATTTCGGCCGAAAGTCGCCTGAAAAATGCTTTTGCATCGCGCGGGCTGTTGTAATGGCCGGCCTGAGCCACTGCGTCACGAAATGCCCACATGAACCAGCCGGAAAGAATCTCAGGACAGGGCGAGGTCTGGGTTTGGTTGCAACCGGCCTGTCGCCAGCCTTCCCCGCCAGCGCCTTCAAAATAGGGTTTGAGTTCACGCGCTGCAGCACTCATTTCATAAGCACGTTCACGTGCGTCTTTAGGAAAAAGCACGTATCGCTCCCAGTTGTCATGACGAATGCGTGTCAATGCACCATAGCCTGCTTGGTAATCACTGGAACGGAAATCGTTGTTGCGAAAGGTTCCATAAACCGCATAATTCACAGAATTGATCGTGAACACAACGCAGGATGCCACGAGCAAGGGAAGTGCCAAAAATGCCAGAGTCGCACGCCACTGTGCACGCCAAGGGGTCTGGCGCATCAGCCAATACACCATCAATAGCAGCATGGAGGGAACGATCCACACTCCTTCTTCTCGGGTGATCCAGAACCAGCCTGCTGTCAGGCCTAGAGCGACCAAGGTCAGCCATTGCATTCGCAATTGACCAGCGACCGGTACGCGCAGGGGAAGCACCCAGCAGCGGATCCCCAATGTCAGCAGTAGCAACGCCTGCGATATGTACAGCCCTTCGCGTACCACACGGCCTCCGACATCCGCAAACCAAGCAGTAGGTATGAAGGCTAACAGTAAAAAACAGGCTAGCGCAGCTGTGTGAGAGCGATAAAGCTGGGAAATTGTGAGGGAGAAGTAAGCGGCGACCGCGAGATAAAGCGCATGCTCACTGAATTTAAGAGGCAAGCCAGTTGCATGATTGACAAGCATGAACAAGGAGTAGCCAATTCCTTTTGATAGCGTCAGGTTGTTATAAGCACCCAGCCAGTTTCCAAGGCCAATTTCTGCGGCTTGCCTAACAAAAAGAAGATCATCAAATGAGGCACCTGCTAGTGCGTGAATGGGGAAAGCCATCCGAATCCACAAAGACAGCAAGCTGATAACTGCCATGCACAACCAAACACAGTGATTATTATTGGTCCGATTTTTCATAAAGACACGATTTAACCTTGAGGATCTTTAGATGTGCTGTTTTTTACGTTTTCACAAACTCGATGAGTCAATTCTTGCCAAATTGAGAGCGCGCTTATGATTGACGTTAGGCAACATGGACAAGGACAAAAATCCCGGTCTCAAACGATACAGCCTAACCTCACCATCAACCAGCACTAATTCAAAATATTGCAAAAAATAAGGCTGTTGTGCCACAGTCGGCGCCCGGCCAGTGTGGATCACCAGAGCAGTCAACCCTTCGGTCCTCAGTTTATGGTTCAGCGGCTGCGGAGCCAGATTTTGTTAGTCGCGGTAGCGCCATGGGCCGAAGATATCGCCCCATGTCGCACGTGGCGCATAGTACAGGCTGTCTTCCAGGCCCATCTGGTACAGCTTGGTCTCTGGGTGTTCTTGCAGGTAGCGCCAGACTTGGTGACCAGCAATTTGCTGCTGCAGCACGGCATCGCGTGCGGCATCCGTGGGCGCAATCAGCGGCCATGATTTGGCGATACTGCGTGCTCCGATGAATCCCAGTGTCAGCACCAGTAAAACTACCAATGCGGCGGTCAGGCGTTGGCCTGGCTTGGCAGGCAGTTGGTGCAAGAGTTGCACGCAAACAGCTGCCGACAGCCAGCTTATGAGTGGGTAGGCGGGCAGCAGATAGCGCGGATAGCGGGAACTCAGCAGCCAGACCAGGGCCATATAGGCGGCCACCAGCCAAGCCGCGCGCAGCGCCGGAATGCGTCGCAGAGATGGCAGCAGGGGCGCGGCCAACGCGGGCCACAGTGCCCAATACGGCCAAGCCTCATGGTTGCGCAGGTCCTGCAGCTGCCAGAGGTAGTCGTCCAGATTCCAGTCCGTGAAACCCAGCAGGCGCCCGCCCAGCGGGTTGACGGGATCTCCCGTGAGCAGGGTATTGCGGACATACCAGTAAATGCATGGCAGCGCGAAGGCCTGGGCGGCACCGATCCAGGTGGGCCATTCGCTGCGGATGCGCCAGCCAGGGCCTTGCAAGCGGTGGCGCCACAGCAGCGCAGCCCCAAACAGCGGCAGCAGCCCGAGCACCTGGTACTTGCTGCCAGCAGCTACGCCTAGCAGAAATGCCGCCAGCCATACCGCTCGTCGGCCTGCTGGTCGAATGCTGGCCAGCAGGTTGGCCCAGCCAGGTAGCGAGTGGGCGCTGTTGGTGTTGTGCACGAACTTGCGCCGCCACACAGTGCGCAGCTTGCTCTCGCGCATCAAGCGTCGTACGCAGCGTCCAATGTGCAGACCCTGCGCGCGCATCGCCGCGCCAAGACGGCGGCTGCCATAGGCACAGTCGCTGGCTGCGAGGTCGGCGTTGAGTGTCTGACCAAGCATGCATTGGATGTGATATAGGCTCGCTGACGAAAGCTGTAATCGCCCGAGCGGCCGACCTCCAGGACGCGGCACAGTCGTTCGAGAGGAATGGCCTTCTTGTACAACTGCTCGGCGATGAGGTAGCCCATCGAATCTCGCGGGCAAAGAAGACCGACGCTTTTTTAAGATATCGACGTCGCCGAGCAATTGTTTGTTCTCGGCCTCAAGATTCTGAATGCGCTGCTGCTCAGCAATGAGCGGTTTGCCAATGCCAGCGCGATCCGCAGCCTGTTCATCGACTTGGACTAACCATCACCGCACGGATGTCACTCCAAGCTGCATCTCGCGGCAGATCTCGCTGACGCTCAAACCTTATTCGCGAATCATCTGCACCACTCGCAGCTTGAACTCCGCGTTGAATGTTCGTTTTTGTCTCTTTTTCATGTTTCTCGTTCAAGTGAAGTCAGGTAACGAGGTATTTGGGAAATCAGATCGGCGCACATCGGCACCCTGAGGACTTATTGGAAATGGGTGGTGTACCGCTAGGGTTGCGCAGGGAGGCCATGTACAAACTGATGGATAGAAAGGCGTCACATGGCGAAGAGTGGGACGAGCATAATGGTTGTCGAGGGTAAAGCGTTCGGTGCGAGAGGTCGCCCTGAAGTTTAAAGGTATATAAATCTCGAGACATCTATCTTCCAGATGATCTATTACCAATTATGCAAATGCGAGAGGCAATTGAGGCTGGTTTCTTGAAAATTCTCCTTGAAATATCCACGCATGTCCACTATGCATTCTTGATTCTGAATGTAACCGACATGGTTCAGTCAGATTCGTGTAAGTGTTGGTTGTTAGCCTGAGCGTGTCCATAACTACCATTTTAATGAGAATTCAAATGAATTTGAATAGCAGAAATATTGGAGTGGGGATTTTTGTTGCTCTTGTAGCATTTCCCGCATTGGCGATTGATTTGGCAGAAGGATGTACCGGGACCCAGGCAGCAGTTGATAAGAATGTCTTCAACTGGCGTTATTATCTTCAGCATCACGGTGATCTTTTGGCAGCAGGATATGAAACTCCTACCCAAGCTTGTGCCCACTGGGTAAGCCATGGATTTAACGAGGGCCGCCAAGGGCACGCAGGCTTTCATGCGATTCAATATTTATCTCGGTATCCAGATTTGGCTACTTATTACGGTGCGAGTAACTATTCGGCTGCAGCAGCTCACTATGTCAATAGTGGTATTTCGGAATGGAGAATTGGATATCAAGAAAATGGCATGTCTTTGAATAGGCTGACTACAACAATTAGTAATGTGTATGGTAATAGTAAGATCTTTGTAGGTACTAGCAAGCGAATGGCGGGAGCAATCGATAGTCTAGTCTATGATAATATAGAGTTCATTAACTCTTATGATCATGGGCGAGAATTGCAGTTGGCCTCTGTCTCTTCTTGGTCATCAGAGGCAGGACTTTACAATCCAACTGAGGCTGGCTCTTGCCAGAATTGGTGGACTGATTCTACATCGAGCATTCTTAACGGCATTTATGCCGCAGGTCCTGCCATGAGTACTTCTGTGACTCCAGCATTTTGGTTTGAACCCACGCCCAATGTAACTCCTCCCTTATCCTGTCCAGGTATTGGAAAAGGCAGTGGAAAAGTGGCTTGGAATCACACATTTCAGAAATCAATCACTATAGGTCAGCCAGGCCTTCCAAACGTCATAAAATTTGCATCACAGATTGATATCAATGAAAAGGTTCCTCAGGATTACAGTAATCCAATGGCGCCGGTTGTGAGGTTTGAAGTACCCACTGGATACCTTGCTGGCGAATTCAGCAAAAAATATAGGTATAATAGAACATCTGGTGCGCTGACTAATATCACTTCACTAGCATGTCATGAGGCTAATCAAGCCTGTACCTCTGATGATCCACTTATTTTTACAAATGCGTTAGAGTCGCATGCTCTCGCGGTATGTAACGGACCTTCATCAGGAGCCATTTTTGCTAATTATCCGAAATATGAGTCATGGGGTACTTGGTTTGCAGGTCGGCCTATTTTGCACACCACAAAGTGGGCAGTTCTGAAATATATTAAAGCAGAAGTTTACCCAGGGGCAAGAGTGAATTTTAATACTTATATTTCCGTTGCAAGAACTGAGGGTGGCGTTGGGGCTGTTTCTAAGTTGAAAGATACCCTTACGTCACTTTACCAAGGCGGACAATGTAACTAATCTCCTGTAGCGAAGAGGTAGAGGGCTGCACCTATACAAGTTCACTTGAAACGGTGAGGCTCGCATCAGTAGGTGCTATTCATGGGCTCACGCATTTGCGTGGGCCTTATTTATTTCCGAATAAATAGCGTGCTGCATTTTTTAAATCGTTGTTGCAAATATAAATCCAGTTGCCAAAAATCCTAGGAAACACATTGTTTGAATAACCAGTGAAGATCCTTGTGCTACTAGAGATTTTATAAGAATACCATAAGGGGGTTTGGATGTTGTCATCTGTCTCTTTGATAACCATTGAATCCAAGGTGGAAAGTGGCATAGGAAGTCATCTTGGATTTTTTCAAGTCTTATTTCTGAGTCGATTTGCACGCCAGATGATTTTGCGATTTCTTCTATTTGGCTTTTTTCAACATCATAATCTTGAAAGTGCTTGGTAGCTTTTTCTTTAATAATTCTAGCTGTTTCTATTCCTGACTTGCATCGTAAAAAAAATAGTTTTGATAGAAGGCCAAATGAGCATGATAAAAAAAGAAATGTGCCGCAGGTCATAAACCCAGCCTTCGAGAGGATTGGTATAAGCTTCTCGGCATTCGCGAGAATATATGACGCTATAGCTCCACTTGCAACAAGAAGCCAAGTGCAAAATGTCTCCATAGGCTCGGAAGTTGTAAGGACTCCATCGAACATTGTGTTGAGAATTGCATTTTCCGTATTTGATTTCGAAAGGTTGTTCCATAAGTTAAGCGATTCGTGATTTGTATCATTTTCCATAGGTAGTCGCGCTTCATAATTTGGGGTTGCTGTTTTTTCCATCATTTGCTGGTTTAATCTTCGTTGCAATAGATCTTATTTGAAATTTCTAATCTAAATTGCGTAAATCGGCCTCGCAGTTGGCGATCACTTTTGTCAACGCAGCTTTATTAACAGTAGTTAAAGTCCTTCTATCTGGGCTTATGAATGGCAGGATATGCTCATATTGACCTGTTTGTGCTTCTTGCTAAATTATTTTGAATAAACGCTAGAGTGCGCACTCGTCATGACATCTTTGTGAGAGGGCTCTCAATTTCTATGTCAGTGGTGATTTGCGTAATTTCTTGTTTTATTTTTATAAATACTGCAAGATGCTGCAATGATTATTAATTCATGAATAATAGTGCGTAGATTTTCTAGTGGAAGTGTCTTGTTATCTAGCTTCATGTAGTGGCAGGCATCGCTCGCGCTCAAACCTTGTTTGCAAATTATCTGCACCACTTGTAGCTTGAACTTCGCGTTGAATGTTTGTCTATGTCTCTTGCTCATATTTCTCGTCCAGGTGAAGTCCACCTATCGTGGTGACCAGGGGAGAATCAGCACAAGGTGCAGATTCTTTAGTGCAGGTCATGCGCCTCATAGGAGGTGCTGAGGTGTACAAGAGTAGCAAGCAAGTTAACGCACAAACACAAACGCCCGATGAATTGCATCGGGCGTTATTCGCTGGGTTAAGTTTGCCCGGCAGGGCGGTGAGCCGGGCAGGACGAGCTGCAGCCAGCGAGTCAGCCTCTACAAAGGCTGCTTTGTGCAGAGAGGGTTTTCAGCTCGTCTGCAATTCCAACCCCGCATGCTCGCGCAGCGGATGGAAGTGGATCTTCGGAAATCGCTCCTGCGCCAGGCGCACGTCATACGGGCTGGTGCACAGATACGCCAGGGTGTTGGCCGCATCATGCGCCAGGCGCAGCGGGTAGGCGTGTTCGAACTCGCGCAGTTCGGCGGGGGTGTCGGCGGTGATCCAGCGTGCGCCGGTGTACTGGCAGCCTTCCAGGCGCACTTCGCAGTCGTACTCGGTCTTCAGGCGGTGCTGCACCACTTCAAACTGCAGCTGGCCCACGGCGCCCAGCAGCATGTTGCCGCCGGCATCTGGCTTGAAGACCTGGATGGCGCCTTCTTCGCCCAGCTGCATCAGGCCCTGCTGCAGCTGCTTGGTGCGCAGCGGGTTCTTCAGCACCACGGTCATGAACATTTCTGGCGCGAAGAACGGCAGGCCGGTGAACTGCAGGTTGGGCCCATCGGTGATGGTGTCGCCCAGCTGCACGCCGCCGTGCGTAGTAAAGCCGATGATGTCGCCGGCATAGGCCTCGTCCACCGCTTCGCGGCGCTGGCTCATGAAGGTCACCACGCTGGTGGGGCGCAGTTCCTTGGCGGTGCGCTGCACCTTCATCTTCATGCCGGGAGTGTACTTGCCCGAGGCCACGCGCACGAAGGCGATGCGGTCGCGGTGGTTGCTGTCCATATTGGCCTGCACCTTGAACACCACGCCCGAGAAGCTGCTGTCTTCTGGATGGATGGTTTTTTCTTCG
>Ga0308165_1004711_pt1 | contig 13215 bp, 10 predicted proteins | sample PhyWR2_FD_201032 | JGI IMG/M metagenome (GOLD analysis project Ga0308165, IMG submission 201032) | Phyllosphere microbial communities from UC Gill Tract Community Farm, Albany, California, United States - DLSLW.R2 | ecosystem: Host-associated > Plants > Phyllosphere > Unclassified | place: USA...
ATCATCCCGGCTGCGAGCAGATGTGACCACTTTTTCATGCAGCGTATCCTTCAGCAGTAGTGAGCCGAACCCGTATGAGCCGCCGTTTTCGGCCGCGCCATACCCCAGAAAGGGGCCATTATAGGGGGCGGGGCGGGGTGGGTAAAGGCGGTTATCCCGCAGGCAAATCAAGGGGTTTGGCGGCTTAAAGCGCATCACAATTTGATTGTCTCGCGCTGGACAGGCGGTGAAGCGCGTGCGAAACAATAATTTTGGCTAATAAACGAGGGCGGCGATGAATTTCAAACAGGTCTTCAGCCAGGCGGAGCTCAGCAAGACGGATCTGACGATTTTGCACTGCATTCTCGATAATCCGGACGCCTGCATCGACGACGGCATCCGCGCGGTGTCCGCACGCTGCTACAGTTCCCCCTCGACGCTGGTGCGGCTGGCCAAAAAGCTGGGCTTTCGCGGCTATCTCGAACTGGTCTATTTCATCAAATTCAACCTGACGATGGCGCCGGCCTATCAGGCGGAGCGCGCTACGCCGGCGGCACCGCCGGCGCAGTTTCTCGATCTGCTCGACAGCGGCAAGATCCTGATCCACGGCAGCGGTTTTTCGCAATTGGTGGCGCAGTATATGTACAACAAGTTTATGACGCTGGGCGTAGACAGTTACCTGTCGCTGTGGCCGGATTTCGACATTCTTGACCGTGAGACGCGCTTTCGCTTTGATATGGTGATCGTGATTTCAAAGTCGGGCAACAGCGGCTCGGCGCTGAGCTGGAGCGAGGCGGTGAAGCGTAACCGCATCCTGTTGGCGGCCTTCTGCGGCGACGGCGACAGCCCGCTGGCGCAGCAGGCCGACATGACCTTTCTGTTTGAGGACCGGCAAAAATACGATCACGATATCTACTATCCCAATCCGTTTTTCGGCCACTGTCTGTTGGGATTCGAGAATGTGATCACCGCCTGGTTTGAACGACGCGGCCGCTGACGGCCGCGCCGCATCGCTTAGCGCCAGTGCCCGGCATACTGACGGTGGGCCTGCAGGTACTCCTCCACCAGCATTTTCGCCAGCGAGTAGGAGTTGACCAGCGGGTGCACCATCAGCGCCTTGATGGCCAACTGGCGGTTACCGGTCAGGATCGCCGCCACCGCCAGCCGTTCGTACTCTTTCACCTGCGAAATCAGGTTTTTCTGGGTGTCGGGAATATCACGCATTTTGACCGGCTGAATGCCGGCGCTGCTCAATTCGCAGCTGATTTCGATCACGTCTTCCGGGTGCAGAAAATCGAGCGTGTCGCGGTTTTGCATCGATACCACCACGCGTTTTTGCCGGCCGCTGTTGACCGCCTCCAGAATATCGATCGCCACCCCGGCATAGCCGCCGCTGTCAGGCTGTTCGATAAACTGTTGCAGCGTCAGCATCTCACGCGTTTTCACCTTGCCCTGGCTGGACTCGCGCTGCATATAGGAATTTTCGCGCTGCAGGTAATGGCTGAAGTAGACAGAGAAGGCATGCTCCAACTGACGGGGGATGTTCAGCTCGCCCAACGCCGACAGCATTTGGCGGTTGATCGCCGCGATTTGTTCGCCGCGGGTCTCGCCGCCCTCGACGATGGCGGCGATCGCCTGCTCACGGTAGTAGTAATAGTAGAGATACTCGTTGAGCATCAGGTTGTCCGACAGCGCCACCAGCTCCGGCGAGAAGTATTTCATGCAGGTTTCGCGATACAGGCGCGGATCCGCCAGCAGCCGTTCCGTGACCGGCTCGCCGTTGACGCGCGCATTGCGGAACCAGGAAAGGTGATTGAGGCCGAAGCAGTCGACGCTCAGCTGGTCTTCGCGGCAGTCCAGCAGTTCGGCCAGTTCGCGGATGAACTCGCTGGGGGCGTCGCAGATGCCGTAGACCCGGCGCTGGAAGCCGGATTTGATGATCGCCTCGGTCACCATGCCGGAAGGATTGGTGAAGTTGAACAACACCGCGTCCGGCGAGGAAAGCTGCTCGATCAGGCGGCAATAGTCGAGGATCGCCGGAATCGAACGCATCGCCATGGCGAAGCCGCCGGCGCCGGTGGTTTCTTGCCCAAGCAACTGGTGATTGAGCGCGATGCGCTCGTCATGGATGCGGCCTTCCTCGCCGCCGATGCGCAGGGTGGTGATGATGTAGTCGGCGCCTTGCAGCGCCTGGCGCGCATCGCTGCTGAGGCTGAAAGCAATGTCGCCGCGAATGCGCTGGAATACGCCCTGCGCCAGGGCGCCGTAGATCGCCAGATGGCGCTCATCGGTATCCATAAACACCACTTCGGTAATGCCGATGCGATGGGCGTTATAGGCGATGGATTTGGCGAGGAACGGGGAACGCACGCCGCCGCCGCCGAGAACGGTTAATTTCATTCGATATCTCCCATTAATAAAGCGTTAGAGTGCCGCTAAATATTTCTCTACCTGATTTTTGACCTTGCCGACCGTGACGCCGTAAATCACCTGCACTTCACGGCGATTCTTCACCACGCCTTTGGCGCCGGTGCTTTTCAACGCGGCCTCATCCACCCGCGCCATATCCTTTAATTCCACCCGCAGCCGGGTGAAGCAGTTGTCGACGGAAATAATGTTTTCCTTGCCGCCCAGCGCGCGAATAATGATGCCGCTCAGTTCGTCCGGGTTATTTTTGCGGTTCCGGTAATCCTGTTTGGAATAGAGTTTGACGTCCTGATCATCTTCGCGGCCCGGCGTCTTCAGATTGAGCTTCAGCACCAGCGTTTTGAACACCAGGTAATACACCGCAAACTGCACCAGGCCGATGACCACATACAGCGGCCAACGGGTGAGGGAGACCGGCAGCGGCAGGTTGTAGGCCAGGAACTCGACCAGCCCGCTGGCGCCCCAGGGGCGCACCTGGAACAGGTTGCAGGCCACCTGCGACAGCGCGGTCAACACGGCGTGGATCACCCACAGCAGCGGAGAGATAAACAGGAAGGTGAACTCTATCGGCTCGGTGATGCCGACCAGGATCGAGGTGGTGATGGCCGGGATCAGAATTGCCTTGGCCAGCATTTTCTTTTCCGGTTTGGCTGTGTGATAGAAAGCCAATGCCGCGCCCGACAGGCCGAAGATGGTCACCATCCCTTGCTGCGAGAAGCGCAGCGCTTCGTTCATCAGCGGCGAGATGCTCGGGTCGCGCATATAGGCCAGGAAAATTGCCTGCGAGCCGGAGACGGTCTGGCCGTCCTGCACGATTGAACCGCCGATGCTGGTGAGCTGGAACGGCGACCAGATAAAGTGGTGCAGCCCGGTGGGGATGAGGAATTTTTCGAAGAAGCCGTAGACGAAAACCCCGAGCGAGCCGGAGCTTTTCATAAAGCCGGTCAGCGCGATCAGGCCCTGTGAGATGGCCGGCCACAGGTAGCTGAAGGCGACGGCGTACAGCATGATGATCGGCGTCATGGCGATCAGCACCAGTTTGGCGCCGCCGTAGACCGAGAACACGCCGTTGAGCTCGACGTTGCACAGGCGGTTGTGCACCCAGGCGATGGTGACACCGAGGATAAGACCGAGAAAAATGCCCATATCCACCACGGTAAAGCCCAGCAGTTCAGTCTGCCCGGTGCCGTAATATTCGCCGTTGATCTTGGCCGCGACGTGGCCGCTGAGTTGCAGATAAGACGAATTGGCGCCGAGGAACATGATAAAGCACATCACCGCAACCAGCGCCGCTTCGCTTTTTTTGTCTTTGGCCAGGCCGTAGGTAATGCCGATGCAGAAAATCAGCCCGAGATTGCCGAATAACGGCCAGAAGGTATCGCCGATCATTTTACCGATAGAGAACACGGCGGAATGTTCATTGATAAGTGTGGCATTGGTGAGAATAGAACTGAGCGCCAGAATCAGACCGATCACCGGCAGGAAAAATATCGGCCCCATCATGGCTTTGGAGAAAAGCTGCAGCTTGCTTAAGATATTATCGATAATACCTTTCATGGCAGTTCCTTTTTATATTTTAATGGATGACGACGTTGCTGAATAAACTCCCTGGAAGCGAGAAAAAAATAAGGCACCTTGCCTGGATTCAGTTATAGGGGGAAGTTTTCGCCGCTGCAATCGGCGGGGCGGAAATAGGCACCGATGGTCAGGGAGTGACAACCGGTGCCGATTGTGAAGGGGATCACAACCGGGCGCCGCAGCGCCCGGCGGGGAGGATTATTCGGCCTTGGGCGCGCGATCGCGCATCACCCACTGGCTGGCGATCACCAGCACCAGCGACAGCAGCAGCAAAATGGTGGCCAGCGCGTTGACCTCCGGCGAGACGCCGACTTTCACCATCGAATAGATCTTCAGCGGCAAGATCTCGTAGCTCGGGCCGGTAACGAAGGAGGAGACGACCACGTCGTCCATCGACAGGGTGAAGCTCAGCAGCCAGCCGGCCGCCACCGCCGGCATCGCCAGCGGCAGGATGATCTTGCGCAGAATGGTGAACTCGCTTGCGCCGAGATCGCGCGCGGCCTCCAGCATCTTCACGTCGAAGCCTTTCAGGCGCGCGTAGACGGTCACCACCACGAACGGCAGGCAGAAGGTGATGTGCGAGAACAGCAGCGACCAGAAGCCGAGCGAAATGCCCAGCAGCATGAACAGCACCAGCAGCGAGATGGCCATCACGATGTCCGGCGACATCATCACCACGAACAGCATGCCGCCGACGAACGGCTTGCCGCGGAAGCGGTAGCGGTACAGCGCCACCGCGGTCAGCGAGCCGATCAGCGTGGCGAAGGTAGCGGAGAGCACTGCCATAGTCAGCGAATGGCCGGCGGCCTGCAGCAGGCTGTCGTTGTTGAGCAGCGTGCTGTACCACTGGGTGGTGGCTCCTTGCCAACTGATGCCGAAGCGCGAGGCGTTGAAGGAGTTGACGATCAGGATGACGATCGGGATATACAGATAGGCGTACACCAGCGCCATAAAGCCGCCGCGTAGCAGACGTCCGATCATGCCAGATCCTCCTTCTTGTTCAGCAGGCGGGCGGCCCGGTAATAGACCAGCAGCAACAGCCCCATCACCAGCGTCAGGCAGATGCTGGTGGCCGCGCCGAACGGCCAGTCGCGGATATTGAGGAACTGGCTTTTAATCACGTTGCCGATCAGCAGATTCTTGGCGCCGCCCATCAGATCGGCGACGAAGAACAGCCCCATCGCCGGCAGCACCACCAGCAGGCAGCCGGCGATAATGCCCGGCATGGTCAGCGGCACGATGATGCGGATAAAGGTCTGCAGCTTGCCGGCGCCGAGATCGCGCGCCGCCTCCAGGCAGGACTTATCGAGCTTTTCGATGCTGGAGTAGAGCGGCATCACCATAAACGGCAGCAGGATATACACCAGGCCGAGGATCACCGCTTCCGAGGTGTACATGATGCGCAGCGGCTTGTCGATGACGCCGATCCACAGCAGCGCGTCGTTGAGATAGCCGCGGGTGCTGAGAAACAGCTTCAGGCCGTAGATGCGGATCAGCGAATTGGTCCAGAAGGGCACGATCAGCAGAAACAGCAGCAGCGGCCGCACCTTCTGCGGCAACCGCGCCAGGATAAAGGCGAACGGGTAGCCGATCGCCAGGCAGCACAGGGTGGCGATCAGCGCCATGTTCAGCGAGTGCAGCAGCACCTGGGCATACAACGGATCGAACAAGCGCCGGTAGTTGTCCAGCGTGAACACCATCTGCACCAGATTGGCGTCGTCGCGGGTCAGGAAGCTGGTGGCGATGATCATCAGGTTCGGCATGAACACGAACAGCAGCAGCCAGGCGACGACGCCGACGATCACCACATTCTGGAAGACTTTACGCGATTTCTTCATCGGCCAGCACCACCTCCCAGCTTTCAACCCAGGTCACCGCCATCTTCTGATTGAGCGAGTGATCGACGTCCGGATCGTCTTCGTTGAAGAACTCGCTGACCATCACCGTTTTACCGCTCTCCAGCTCGACCACCGATTCCAGCGTCATGCCTTTGTAGTTGCGCTCGCGCACGTAGCCGATCAGCCCGTCGTGCTGCGCGCTGTCGTTCACTTCTTCCACCCGCAGGTCTTCCGGGCGCAGCAGCACCTTCAGCTTTTGGCCCGGCTCCACCGGCAGATCGGCGTAGATGTCGCACTCGCGGCCTTCGACGTTGGCGCGCACCCGCCGCGGATCGAGGCGCTGCAGAACCACCGCGTCGAAGATGTTGATCTCGCCGATAAAGCTGGCGACGAACAGGTTCTTCGGCTCTTCGTAGATCTCGCGCGGCGTGCCGTCCTGCTCGATGCGGCCTTCGCGCATCACCACGATGCGATCCGACATGGTCAGCGCTTCCTCCTGATCGTGGGTGACGAACACGAAGGTGATGCCCAGCTTGCGCTGCAGCGCCTTCAGCTCGTTCTGCATCTGTTTGCGCAGCTTATAGTCCAGTGCCGACAGCGATTCGTCCAGCAGCAGCACCTTCGGCTTGTTGACCACCGCGCGGGCGATGGCCACGCGCTGCTGTTGGCCGCCGGAGAGCTGGCCCGGCCGCCGCTGGGCGAAGGCATCCAGCTGCACCATGCGCAGCGCCTCTTCGACGCGCGGCGTCAGTTCCGCCGCCGGCACCTTTTGCATGCGCAGGCCGAAGGCGACGTTGTCGAACACCGACATGTGCGGAAACAGCGCATAGCTCTGAAACACGGTGTTGACGTGGCGATGCTCGGCCGGAATGGCGGTGATGTCCTGGCCGTCGAGCACGATGCGGCCCAAATCGGCGTCTTCCAGACCGGCGATCAGGCGCAGCACCGTGGTTTTGCCACAGCCGGAGGGGCCGAGAATGGTGAGGAATTCGCCGTGGTTAATCGTCAGTTCGAGATCGGCAATGATGGTTTTGCCATCGAACGCTTTGCTCAGGGCATGCAGTTCAACAAGGGGTGCTCGAGAGGATGTCTCAGTCATTTATCGTATTACTCTATCCCGTGGGCTAATGCAGATAGAACCGCAACTGGAAAAGACTGCCGGAGCTTGCGGGATGCCCGCTGATCAAATGAAGCTCAAACCAGTTGCGCCAATGGAAATTTTTCGAGCGCGCATGATAGACGCTGAATGCCGGAATTGAAAGCCGATCCGGCCCAGATGCCGCGTTTTTCATCATGATAGCGACAAATGACCCTGTGATGACAGTGTTATTTCCCTCAGAAATCATCACAAAGATTAATGATATTGGCGAATTCTGGTTAAAAATGACCTGACGCAATATTTGATCCTGATCGGTTCCGCATAATGAAACGCGATATTCTGAGGGGCCGCTACCATGGACAAATTACTTGACCGCTTTTTCAACTACGTCTCTTTCGACACCCAGTCCAAAGCGAACGTAAAGCATGTGCCGAGCACCGACGGGCAGTTGAAGCTGGCGCGTGCGTTGCAGCAGGAAATGATCGCGCTCGGCTTCGAGCGGGTGTCGCTCAGCGAACACGGTTGCGTGATGGGCACCTGGCCGGGCAACGTCGCCTGGCCGGTGCCGGCGGTCGGTTTTATCGCCCATCTGGATACCTCGCCGGATTTCAGCGGCAAACACGTCAATCCGCAGATCGTCGAGAACTATCGCGGCGGCGACATCGCGCTCGGCATCGGCGATGAAGTGCTGTCGCCGGTGATGTTCCCGATCCTGCACCAGATGCTGGGGCAAACCCTGATCACCACCGACGGCAAAACGCTGCTGGGCGCCGACGACAAGGCCGGCATCGCCGAGATCCTCACCGCCATGGTGCGCCTGCGCGCGCGCAAAATCCCGCATGGCGACATCCGCGTAGCCTTCACCCCGGACGAGGAGGTAGGCAAGGGGGCGCAGCTGTTCGACGTGGCGGCCTTCAATGCCGAATGGGCTTATACCGTGGACGGCGGCGGCGTCGGCGAGCTGGAGTGCGAGAACTTCAACGCCGCCTCGGTGACGATCAAAATCCTCGGCAACAGCGTGCACCCCGGCAGCGCCAAGGGCGTGATGGTCAACGCGCTGTCGCTGGCCACCCGCATTCATCAGGCGCTGCCGGCGGACGAAGCGCCGGAGACCACCGAAGGCTACCAGGGCTTTTATCACCTCAGCAGCATCAAGGGCAGCGTGGAGCGCGCCGAAATGCACTATATCCTGCGCGACTTCGAGCGCGAAGGATTCGAGGCGCGCAAGCGCAAGATGGTGGACATCGCCCGTGAGGTCGGCAAAGGCCTGCCGCGCGATTGCTATATCGAAGTGAGCATCGAAGACAGCTATTACAACATGCGCGAACAGGTGGCGGAGCACCCGCACGTGATTGCGCTGGCGCAGCAGGCGATGCGCGACTGCGACATCGAACCGGTGATGAAGCCGATCCGCGGCGGCACCGACGGCGCGCAGCTGTCGTTCCGCGGCCTGCCGTGCCCGAATCTGTTCACCGGCGGCTACAACTACCACGGCAAGCACGAGTTCGTGACGCTGGAAGGCATGGAGCAAGCGGTGGCGGTGATCATGCGCATCGCGGCGCTGGCCGCCGAGCGGGCGCGGTAAACACCTTCGTTCCCCGGCCGGCTTGCGCCGGCCCGCATTCCCTTTTCTGATACGCCCGGCGGGCACAGCGCGCCCGCCGTTCTCTTATCGTTCCCTGCCTCATTGTTGTCCCCTTGACCATACAACCCGTGGTGAGGGAATCCCGTTATCCTCAGAGATAGAGTGCTGGTTATGCATACAGGATTGCTGTGTGCTTAACCGGTTTTACAGCTTCGGTGCGGTGAGCCCAGTGGCCAGGGAATGCTGGGGGAATGAGCGCTGTTAACCGCCATCAAACAGGACGTAAGAGGGTAATAATCATGGCAGAAGAAAAGAAAAATGCTCAGGTGATTAACGGCGTTAACGACGATATTGCCGAACTGAAATCGCTGTCTACGCTGCGCCAGCGCGTGGTCAGCGACGGTGAAATCGTCTCCAAATCGGCCAACGGTTTTCGGCTGGCAAATGGCAATACCGGTGTGATGCTGCGTAATGATGGCGAGGCTTTCTACTTACTGACAACTCAGGCTGGGCAAGCTCAAAGCGGACAATGGAACACCTCGCGTCCTTTCGCTTTCAGCCTGGCTTCCGGCAGGGTTGCACTCGGCAACGGCGTTGATATTTCCGGTGGTGCGATGGTATCGCATGACGCGGGTATAGGGGCTGTGACCACTGGACCCACTCCCCTGATAAATGGGCAGGCATACAACGCACCGTATATTCATACGCGCTTCGTCACCAGCGGAGTCAGTTCTTCTATGATGATGGGCGCGCGGATTATCCCCGGGAAAGAAGATACGGGATTACTGGCTTATAGCGACCTTGCGGGACGCTGGAATGAAATTCAAGTAAAGGCGAACAGCGAGCTCTCTGCCGGGCAACTGACAAAACGTAACGGCAATGGCTGGATTGTCGCTGCCGGCAATATTGACGTTTCAGGTAAAGCAGAACGTATTACCAATGGGGTGCGTCTTCAGGGAAATGGGGATCTGAGCGCAGATATTTATCATATTGAACACATTAGCCAATACCATGCCATTGCATTCCATGTGGCCAATGGCGGGGCGCAAGGATGGTATGAGTTCCGGAATAACGGTCATGCCTACACCAACGGCGCCTGGAACAGCAGCTCCGATGCCCGCATGAAAACGGACATCACCCAAATCGAAGGCGCATTGGACAAACTAGCCCGCATCGGCGGCTACACCTACCTCAAACAGGGCGTGCCGGAGGCCGGGGTGATCGCTCAGGAAGTGGAGAGCGTATTGCCGCAGTCGGTAACCCAAACCGAATTGAAGCTCAACGACGGCAGCGTACTGAAGGATGCGCGGGGCATCAATATCAACGGCGTGGTGGCGTTGCTGGTTGAGGCGCTTAAGGAAGAGCGAGCGGCCCGAGAAGGGTTGGAATCGCGGTTGGCGGCGTTGGAAGCCAGGATTTCAACATCTCAAAATGTTTGAGCTGCGGCCAATTGACGATGTTTTCAACGGAGTAATTATTGCGGCTGAATAATGCAGTATTTGCTCCGCCTGCCTTGAGCAAGGAGAAAGATATGGGCGGATTTAACTATGGTGGTGGAAAAGGGGATGGGACTGACTGGAGTTCTGAAAAAGGAGATACTCCCGAACCCGGTGGCGGCTCCAATGGCAATGGCGGTCGAGACAGTGGCAACGACAACTCTCAGGCGGGTGCTTTCCAACGCCAGATGACCGCAGTGCTGAATGATCCAGCGATTAAAAGCATGCTGGCGGATTTGCAAAAGCGGGCTCTGCGCATTAGTCCATCGGCGAAAGTTGAGTTAGTCAGTGTAGATGCCCGCGGTCTGCTGAGTATAAGCCTTTCGGGTATGCGTCGAGAGCAGTCTCTCGCCGTAGAGATGGCTTTCCAGTCAGTGCGACCGCGAATCAAAGGGGATTTAATATCTTCATTTACCACCAGCGAGGGCACAGTAAATGAAAATACGCATTATTTAGGAAAGGTTGAAACCGGCTACCGACTCGGTGATTACGAGCGTGGGCCCAGCGGTAACAATGGTGATGCCAATACGGTGGCGGAAAACAACGTTACGTTTAGTGCCTATTCCTCTGTTTTTCAAGGGAAGATACCATCGGGCTATTGGCTGAATAACAATAAAGTCATGACTGAGGTTGTGATTGAGTATGAGATTAACGGTGGGGGGAAAGGAGACAGTCGGACGGGGTACCGAAAAACCACAGTAGAAGTTCCTTCGCTTACCCGTGCTTACCAACAGTGGCAACAGATGCTTAAGGATGTCGCTGAGGAACAGCGGAAAGCAGAAGAAGCCCGCAAGGCTGAAGAGGCCCGCAAGGTGGAAGCCGCAAGAAAAGCGTTGTTCGCCAAAGCGGGGATTCTGGATGCACCGGCATACTCCCCGGAAAAGCTAAAAGCGGCCAATGCGGCACTGGCTGCCGCAGGCGCCATGGTGCTTAACCGCGCGCCCGCGATGCTGCAGACGTCGATGGTCGGGCAAGGTGTGATGACGACCACGAGCGAACTGGCTGGCTGGGCAGCGAGCGCGTCGTGGCGGGCGGCCTACGAAGTTGGCAGTATACGCGCCGGCACCGCAGTCGCCGCCGGATCGGTGCTGGGGGCTTTTGCCCTCGGCTTCTACCCGACGGAGGTCGGTGCAGGGAGCGATCGGGTGCCAGGGCGGGATGTCAATCTGTTTGCCCTCCAGGCGAGCCTGGCGGCGGCGGGCAGGGCGACCATCCAGCCCGGCATGACCTCGGTCGATTTGCCGGTGCGCGGATTTATCACCACTGACGATGACGGGAGACAAAGCGTCAACTTCGTCAGAACGGGCGTCGGCGGCGTATCGCCGAGCGTGCCGGTATTCAGACCCGTTCGCGATGAGCTGACGGGGCTGGACAAAATCACGCTGCCCGCAATGGCGGGGGTGCCGGCGAGGACGATACTGATTAACCCGGTGCCGACCGGGCCGGCAGCGCCGGCGCATACCGGTAACGGCTCACCGGGGCCCAAATCGCCAGTGCATACCGGTACCGGCATCAGGCAGGCGGACAGCATCGTGGTCACCACCTTCCCGGCGGATGTGGTGCAGGATCTGCAAGACTTTATCCTGTGGCAGCCGGATGCGACGGAGATTGGTGTAGAGGCCATCTATGTGATGGTGAGCAAGCCCTATGGTGAAACCAACGCCAGGGGCAAATACAGCGGTCGTGAATACAACACCAATAAAGCTGGAGGCCCCATCCAGAATCTGGATTGGAAAGGGGCCAGCATCGACCGTGCTGGCGTGGATAAGGTGAAGTTGCATACTGGACGTTTTACAGAGTCGGACGCTAACAAAGTGATGATCGGCCGCCTGGAAAAGATCTTGAAGGGAGAACTGCCCCCCACCGATACTGACAGGCGATTTTATACACATGAGATCAGGGAATTGGAGCGTTATCGCAATTTGGGTATTAGAGATGGCTCTGTGCCAGATAATCAAGGGGAAGTGTGGAATAATACGCATACTGCGACGTTGGAAGATTATCAATTAGGCAACAGCGAGGCTTTGCTCTATACGCAGGAGGCTTTAGACGCTGCTGAACAACAAGAGTTGAGGATGCTAAAATGATTGATTTAGAACGCTTGGCAAAAGAAGAAAAAATTTCTGACGTCATTGCCTTTTTGGTGAGAAATGAGGATGGGTTTGGTTATCCCCAAATGGATCGATTCTTTAGTCGCCATAATTTCGCAGTAATTGGGAATGGTGAATTCAGGCGGGTGTTCGAACAGTTACGTCAGAATGGTGTTATTGAATGGGGCGACAAAATGCTTGTTAAAAAAGGCCCCAACTGGAAAGAGCCGAAATTCGTAACCGAGAAAAAATACGGTATCGAATAGCCGTGGTTATGGTCTGATTCGTGCATTTTTAACCCCCAGCAAACGAAATTTTGTTGGGGGTTTCCTTTTTTGGAAGGTGGGGGGCACCATAACGCGAGTCTTGTGCCGGGTGGCAAAAGTAGCGGTCCTCGCTCTTTTTGTCGCCTGGGCTAACGTGCGGATACTGTAGTTAAAACGGGACGCTTGCGATTATCATAATCGCTTGCCGCAACAAGGCGTTGCTCATAGTGTGGAAGCACATTCCCCACGCATAAGGACCGCATGATGAGCACCGAATACCGTATCGCCAGCCCGCATTTGGCGCAGTTCGTTCAGGCGATTTGGCGCCAGGCCGGCAGTACGGCGCGCGAAGCCGAGCTGGTGGCCGATCATCTGGTGCAGGCCAATCTGGCCGGGCACGACTCGCACGGCGTCGGCATGATCCCCAGCTACATGGCGTCATTGGCGCAGGGGCAATTGCAGCTCAATCAGCACGCCGAAGTGGTGCGCGACGCCGGCGCGGTGCTGACGCTCGACGGTGCGCGCGGTTTCGGTCAGGTGGTGGCCAGCGAAGCAATGGCGCTGGGCATTGAACGCGCCGGCAAGCTGGGCCTGGCGGCGGTGGCGCTGCACAACGCGCACCATATCGGCCGCATCGGCCATTGGGCGGAGCAGTGCGCCCGCGCCGGTTTTATCTCGATTCACTTCGTCAACGTGGTGGGCGATCCGATGGTGGCGCCGTTCGGCGGCAGCGATCGCCGCTTCGGCACCAACCCGTTCTGCGCCATTTTCCCGCGGCCGGGCCGCACGCCGCTGCTGTTGGATTTCGCCACCAGCGGCATCGCCTTCGGCAAGACTCGGGTGGCCTATAACAAAGG